>ERZ857955.14-NODE-14-length-261555-cov-7.770528_pt1 | contig 261555 bp, 251 predicted proteins | sample MGYA00519956_ERZ857955 | MGnify/ENA primary metagenome ERZ857955 (study PRJEB31778, sample SAMEA3449378) | human gut metagenome | biome: human gut; feature: human-associated habitat; material: faeces | place: United Kingdom | collected 2010/2012 ...
AGAGCACACGGTTCATACCCGTGGTGTCGAGGGTTCGAATCCCCCTCTCGCTACTTTTTTATTGCCCTAAAATATTTTTTTTGTTTTAGGGTTCTTTTTTTACCAAAACTAAGGGCTTAGATAACTTTTTTCGTTTTTATACATAATATAATGATTTTATTAAAAAGTGTGGTATAATAAAAACATCTTTGCGGAAAAATATAATTTAATAGGAGAATACTATGAGAATAGGGATGGGATATGATGTCCATAAATTAGTAGAAAACAGAAAATTAATATTAGGCGGAGTGGAGATTCCATACGAGTACGGACTTCTTGGACATTCAGATGCGGATGTTGTTGTTCATGCAATTATGGACGCGTTACTTGGTGCAGCAGCATTAGGTGATATAGGAAAACATTTCCCTGATACTGATCCGCAGTATCAGGATATTTCAAGTATTAAATTATTAATGCATGTAGGAAAATTATTAGAAGAAAATAATTACGTAATAGGAAATATTGATGCAACAATTATATGCCAGAAACCGAAACTTGCTCCCTACAGGGAACAGATGGTGAAAAATGTGGCAGATGCATTAAATATTAATGTGAATCAGGTGTGCATAAAAGCAACAACAGAAGAAGGGTTAGGTTTTACAGGGGAAGGACTTGGAATTTCATCACAGGCTATTGTATTGTTAGAGGAGAAGATACATAACAGATAGAAGGCAAAATATGAAAGATTATCAATTACACGAAATAAAAATAGAGGACTACAACCAAATAAATAAATATTACAATTTAAGAAGACCGGAGACGGCAGACAGTAACATACTTGATTTGTTCCTTTGGGAGAATTGTTATCCAACATGGTATTTTACAAATGAACATGGATTAATGTGGGTGGCAAAGAGTGAAGATAATCAATACTATTCATCAGTGCCTTGTTGCAGGGAAGAAGACTTGAAAGAATGTTTCCTTGAAACACAGGACTATTTCAACAATGTATTAAAGAAGAAACTAACAATGTACCTTGTTGATAAGAAGGCTCTTGAAACTTTAGATTTGCCGGAAGATGAATATATAGTAATACCTGACAGAACATACTACGATTATGTATATGATGCTGAAAAACTAAGAACTTTCAGTGGCAAAAAATACCACAAGAAGAAAAATCATCTAAATGCCTTTAAGAAAGAATATGAAGGTCGATACTCATTTAAGATTCTAGGTAAAGAAAATGAAAAAGAAATTTTAGAATATTTGGAAAAATGGAAAGAAACAAAAAGTCATGCTGAAGAACATGAGTTTATAGACAGTGAAGCAAAAGGAATCAAATACATTTTGGATAATGAAGAAGTTTTTGATTACAAAATTGGCGGTGTGTATGTAGATGATCAATTAGAGTCTTTCTGCATAGGAAATTATTATGAACAGGAAGATATGGTTTATCTTCCGGTAGAAAAGGCAAATCCGGAAATAAGAGGACTTTATCAGTATATTTGTAGCCAGTTTTTAATTGAAGCATTTCCACTGGCAGGAAAAGAAAACAGAGAAGATGACATGGGAATTGAGGGCCTTAGAAAATCCAAATTATCATATAATCCTATTTATATGGTAGAGAAATACACAATAATTCAGAAGTAGAGAGAGTGGTTATGGTAAGATTACTTGAGAATAATGAAAAAACAAAAATAAGAGATTTGTATGAGCATTGTTTTGAAGAAGATACAAAAGAGTTTGTTGATTACTACTTTGACAAACGAATTCGTGAAAACGAAGTAGTGGTTAATGAAAAGGATGGCGAAATTGTATCTGCTATTCATTTGATTCCAAAAGATGCAGTTGTAGGAAACCTGAAAACAAATGTAACTTACATTTATGCAGTTGCTACGTGGGAAAAATATAGAAAAAAAGGATATATAAAAGAAATATTTCAGGACGTTATTTCAAGTATGTTTTTAAATATGGATGTTTTTACATATTTAATTCCATCAAGTCCTGAAAATGCAGAAATATATAGAAAATTCGGTTTCGAATTTGTTATGGACAAGCGGGAAATGATAGAAAAAGAGCATAGAAGAAAGCCAAGCCATTCTGTTATTAGAAGAAAAGCCGAAAAGTCAGATTTAGTAAAGCTATCAATTTTTGCACAGCAGGCAATGGACAGTAACCATCGCATTGCTTTATCAAAAGATTTAGACTATTTTAAGCAAATGCTTGAGTTAGTTGAAGTTGAAAATGGCGAAATAGAGTTGTTTATCCAAAAGAAAGTAATTGTTGGGTACAGAATATTTATAGATGGTGAAATATTAGAAGAAGTGTTAGACAGCAGTTTGCAGACTCTTAGTTGGCAAAGTGATGTTAGAAAACCATACGCAATGGCAAGACTTATTAATATTAGAAAAACATTGAGGTTGTTATCTTTTAAGGATTTTAAAGAAAGAACAATAAGGATTACAGATCCGATTTTAAAGGAAAATAATGGATGCTTTAAGATGAATTTCCATCATGGAAGTGTCAAATTAGACAAAATCGAAAATCAGGAAGACGTAGATTTTGATGTTAGTATTGGGGAACTTACAGCACACATATTTGGCTATAAAGAAATACCAAATTTTCCAACGGTTTGTAAAAAAGACAGTTTTTTCATAAACGATTATGTTTAAGAAAAAGTGTTATACTTTAGAAATTGTGGTATTATAAAGAATTGTAGTGCCATAATTAATTAAGCATTTGACATATAAGATATTAAATTAAAAATATAATGCATATTATAGTAATTAGACGAATTTAGTTTGGAGATTAAAATGGGATTTTTTAAATTTTACAAGGAAGAAGTGGAAGTAATAAAGGATAGAGATCCTGCAATAAAAAAAGATATTGAAGCAATATTGTATCCAAGTTTTTGGGCGATTTATAATTATAGAAAAGCTCATAAACTATATTTAAAAGGAAAAGTTTTTAAAGCAAGACGCATATCACAAAGAACAGCCAGAAAAACAGGTATAGAAATTCATCCTGCAGCACAGATTGGTAAAGGACTATTTATTGATCATGGTCATGGTGTGGTTATAGGTGAAACAGCTATAATTGGAGAAAATGTTACCTTATACCAGGGAGTTACCCTTGGAGGTACCGGTAAAGAAAAAGGTAAACGTCATCCCACTATAGGCAATAACGTTATGATTGGAGCAGGAGCAAAAGTACTTGGTTCCTTTACAATAGGTGATAATTCAAAAGTTGCAGCAGGATCTGTAGTATTAGAGGAAGTTCCACCTAACTGTACAGTTGTAGGTGTTCCGGGCATTGTGGTAAAACAGGATAATGTTCCGGTTCAGCACAATGATTTAGATCAGGTACACATTCCACATCCTGTACAAAATGAATTAAAGAGATTAAATGATGAAATAGAAAAGTTAAAAAACAAATAGTCTACATAAAGGAGATAATATGAAAATTTACAACACTTTAACAAAGAAAAAGGAAGTTTTTAAGCCTATATCAGAAGAACAGGTTGGCATGTATACATGTGGACCTACAGTTTATCATTATGCACATATTGGAAATCTTCGTAGCTACATTATGGAAGACGTTCTTGAAAAAGAGTTACGTTATGAGGGTTACAACGTAAAAAGAGTAATGAACATTACTGATGTTGGACATTTATCAAGTGATGCTGATACTGGTGAAGACAAAATGCTAAAGGGTGCAAAAAGAGAGCATAAGACAGTTATGGAAATTGCCAAATTCTATACAGATGCATTTTTCTCAGATTGCAAAAAATTAAATATTAAAACTCCTGACGTAGTTGAACCTGCAACAAATTGTATTGATGAATTTATTAATATGATTAAGGTTCTTCTTGAAAAAGATTATGCGTATGTAGCAGGTGGTAATGTATATTTTGATACATCAAAGCTTAAAGAATACTACACATTAACAAGTCATGATGAAGATGAACTTATGGTTGGTGTAAGAGATGATGTAGATGAAGACGAAAACAAGAAAAATAAAACAGACTTTGTATTATGGTTTACAAAATCAAAGTTTGATAATCAAGAGTTAAAATGGGATAGTCCTTGGGGGGTTGGTTACCCTGGATGGCATATTGAATGTTCTTGCATTAGTATTAAACATTTAGGAGAACATTTAGATTTACATTGTGGTGGAATTGATAATATTTTCCCACATCATACAAACGAAATTGCACAGAGTGAGTCATTTTTAGGTCATAAATGGTGCAATTACTGGTTCCATGTGCATCATTTAAATGATAAGAGTGGTAAGATGAGTAAGTCAAAGGGAGATTTCCTTACAGTTTCATTATTAGAAAGTAAAGGTTATGATCCTGTTGTGTACAGAATGTTCTGTTTACAGTCTCATTACAGAAAACCACTTCAGTTTAGTTACCAGGTACTTGATTCTGTAGCTGCCGGCTATAAGAAGTTAAGAAACCGTATTGGAAAGCTTACAAATGATGGCGAAATAAATCAGGAATTAGTAAAGGAATACAAAGAAAAGTTCATTGATGTTGTTGGAAATGATTTAAATACAGCTTCAGGTATTACATTAGTATATGATGTATTAAAAGAAGATACTAATGAGGCAACAAAATTAGCTATTATAAATGATTTTGACAAAGTTCTTTCATTAGACCTTACAAAGGGTGCTATTGAAGAAAAGAAAGAAGAAAATATTGACAGCGAATTAGAAACATACATTAATGAAATGATTGCTAAGCGTGCAGAAGCAAAGAAAAACAAAGATTTTGCTACAGCAGACTCAATTAGAGATGAGTTAGCTTCTAAGGGAATTATTTTAAAGGATACACGTGAAGGAACAACTTACCATATTGAAAAGTAAGTTTAGCGAAAATGGAGATAATTCAAAACATGGATTTATTCGAGATAATAAAAAACAAAATGGAGTTAGAGGAGATAACAATTACTGATTATTCTCCTTTGACTTTGGCTTATATAGGTGATGGAATATATGAAATCATCATTAGAACAGTAATTGTTGATGAGGCAAACCGTCAGGTAAACAAAATACATAAGGCGGCTTCTAATCTGGTCAAAGCCCAAACACAGGCAGAAATGATTCATTTAATTATGGATGATTTAACAGAAGAAGAAGTGAAAATCTACAAACGTGGAAGAAATGCCAAGGCAATTACAAGAGCCAAGAATGCATCAATGTCTGATTACAGAGTTGCAACAGGTTTTGAGGCACTAATGGGATGGTTATATTTAACAAAGCAGTCAGACAGAATGATGGAACTTATAAAAATGGCTGTTAGCAGATTTAAGAATAACGAAGAAAATAAGAGAGGTTAATTTTGAGATACGAGGAATTTGTAATAGAGGGACGAAATGCCGTAATTGAAGCTTTCAGAGCCGGGAAAACAGTAGATAAGTTGTTTGTGTTGGAACATTGCAAAGAAGGTTCAATGAACACTGTTTTACGTGAAGCAAAAAAACACGATACGATAATTAATTATGTAAAAAAAGAAAGACTTGATCAAATGTCAGAAACAGGAAAGCATCAGGGAGTTATTGCATATATTGCAGCTTTTGAATATGCAACAGTTGATGATATTTTGAAAAAGGCAGAAGATAAAGGGGAACCACCATTTGTTGTTATTTTAGATGATATTGAAGATCCACATAATTTAGGGGCAATTATCCGTACAGCAAATTTAGCAGGTGCCCATGGTGTAATTATTCCAAAACACAGAGCGGCAGGACTTACGGCAACTGCAGTTAAAGCATCAGCCGGAGCAGTTAGCTACACACCGGTTGCCAAGGTTACAAACATCTCAAAAACAATAGAAGAGTTAAAAGATAAAGGTTTATGGTTTGTGTGTGCAGATATGGGTGGCACAACAATGTACGATTTAGACCTTAAAGGACCTATAGGTTTGGTTGTTGGAAACGAAGGAAAAGGTGTTAGCAGACTAGTAAAAGAAAAATGCGACTTTATTGCATCAATTCCCATGTTCGGGGATATTGATTCATTAAATGCTTCTGTGGCAACAGGAGTTTTGGCGTATGAAATCGTAAGACAGAGAATGAAATAAAAATACAAGCTACTTTCAAATGATTATGAAAGTAGCTTGTATAAATAATAAATAACTGAAATCAAAAAGAGTGCATTAAGTTTTAATGCACTCTTTTTAGCTATAAAGCTGCCTAGGGGACTTGAACCCCCGACCTCCGCCTTACCAAGGCGACGCTCTACCGACTGAGCCAAGGCAGCTTGCTGCAACAAATATTAGTATATAAAATTTATATTTTTTAGTCAACAGAATAATTTTCTTTTTGCACAAGTGTGCGTCCCTAATGGAGCACTTTGGGGGAATAAGAAAATGTGGATAAATTTCTTGCTGTATAAAACAGATATGAAATATATTAAAAAAGATCAAGAAAAAATGTTATATTCATATATTGTAAATAGGATAAATTTTTGATAAAATTTACAAGGAATGATAAATACGTTTCATTGACAAAAATGTTATATGTGATAGTATTAATTGATAGAAACTGAGAAAAGGGGAATACATTATGAACAAGAAAGTTTTATCAGTATTAGTTGACAATACATCAGGTGTATTGAACAGAATAGCAGGCTTATTTAGCAGAAGAGGATACAACATTGACAGCTTAACTGTTGGTGAAACTGAGAATCCACTTTATTCAAGAATGACAATAGTTGTAACAGGTGATGATGACATTCTTGAACAGATTATAAAGCAGATTACTAAATTAGAAGATGTTAAAAGAGTTGATGTTTTAGAACCATCTAATTCAGTAACAAGAGAACTTATTTTAGTTAAGATTAAGACAACACCTGAACAGAGACAACAGATTATGGCTATGACTGAAATTTTTAGAGCTAACATTGTAGACGTAGCAAAAGAAAGTGTAATGATTGAGATTACAGGTAGTCAGTCTAAGTTATCAGCGTTCTTAAGCTTATTAGAAGATTATGAAATATTAGAACTTGTAAGAACAGGTATTACAGGTTTAGCAAGAGGTATTAAATAAGGTTAAAAAGATTATTTTATAGTTAAACTATAATAAAATAAAAATATACATATGGAGGCAAAAAAATGTCAGAAGCAAGAATTTTTTATCAGGAAGATTGCAACTTATCATTATTAGATGGAAAGAAGATTGCAATCATCGGTTATGGTAGCCAGGGACATGCACATGCATTAAACTTAAAAGAATCAGGATGTGACGTAATCATCGGATTATATGAAGGAAGTAAGTCATGGGCAAAGGCAGAAAAGCAGGGATTTAAGGTATACACAGCTGCAGAAGCTGCAAAGCAGGCAGACATTATAATGATACTTATAAATGACGAATTACAGGCAGACATGTACAAGAAGGACATTGAACCAAACCTTGAAGCAGGAAACATGTTAATGTTCGCACATGGATTTAACATTCACTTTGGATGCATCAATCCACCAAAGGATGTAGACGTAACAATGGTAGCACCAAAGGCACCTGGTCATACAGTACGTTCAGAATATCAGGAAGGAAAAGGAACACCTTGTTTAGTAGCAGTAGAACAGGATGCAACAGGTAAGGCATTAGACATGGCATTAGCATACGCATTAGGAATTGGCGGAGCAAGAGCCGGAGTACTTGAAACAACATTCAGAACAGAAACAGAAACAGACTTATTCGGAGAACAGGCTGTACTTTGTGGTGGTGTATGTGCATTAATGCAGGCAGGATTCGAAACATTATGTGAAGCAGGATATGATCCAAGAAACGCATACTTCGAATGTATTCACGAAATGAAATTAATCGTAGACTTAATTTACCAGTCAGGATTCGCAGGAATGAGATACTCAATCTCAAACACAGCAGAATACGGTGATTACATAACAGGACCAAAGATTGTAACAGAAGATACAAAGAAAGCAATGAAGAAAGTACTTTCAGACATTCAGGACGGAACATTTGCAAAAGAATTCTTACTTGACATGTCACCGGCAGGCCGTCAGGTACACTTCAAGGCAATGAGAAAGTTAGCTTCAGAACATCCATCAGAAAAAGTTGGAGAAGAAATCAGAAAACTTTACAGTTGGAATGACGAAAGCGGCAAATTAATCAACAACTAAGCGAAGGCAATTATTTCAAGCGAACGCTTAAAATAAAACAGAAGCAATCCCAGAATGATGCTTGCATCAGGAAGAGGTTGCTTCTGTTTTATTTTGGCGACGTTCATTTGAAAAATGCAACGTCGCTTATAGAAAATATAATTTTTCACAGAAAAATATATTTTCTATAAGAAAGCGTTCGCGTTGAAAGAATGATGCTTGCATCAGGAAGAGGTTGATTTCTCCCTATCAGTTAAGTATAATTAAACATGGCAAAAAAGCTATTGAGGTTTTCTTTATGGAATTAAAACAATTAAAAGGTATTGGCGAAAAAACTGAAAAAACATTGAATAGAGCAGGCATTGAAAAAGTAGAGGATTTACTTGATTATTATCCAAGATATTACGATACCTATGAGGAGCCTGTTTTAGTTAGAAATCTTGAAGAAAATAGAACTCAGGCTGTACTTGGAACAGTTGTTAGGGAGATTTCTTTAAGGCGAGTTAGAAATCTTCAAATTGTAGAGGCTTATATAAGGGATTTAGAAGGTAACGGAATTAAGGCAACATGGTTTAATGCTCCATATATTAAAAGTACTATACATAATGGTGATATTTTAATATTTAGAGGATTTATACATGAGAGCAGAGGCAGTTACGTTATTGATCAGCCGAAAACATTTACGAAAGCTCAGTATCAAAAGAAAATGGGCAAAATGCAACCGGTGTATCCTTTAGTTTCAGGGCTTACAAACAATATAGTTATTAAGGCGGTTAAACAGGCATTTTCTCTTGTTGAGAAAAAGGAATATATTCCCAAATCTATTAGAGAAAAATTTGATTTAATTAATTGTCAGGAAGCAATTAAGAAGATACATTTTCCAGTTAATAATGAGGACTTTCACATTGCAAGAAAAAGACTTGTTTTTGAAGAATTTTTCAGATTTATTGTTACATTAAGAGAACTAAAAGAAAATAATAGTTTTGTTTCAAATCATCATGTTTTGAAGGAACCAAAAGAAATTAAACAGGTCATTAATAATTTGGATTTTACATTAACTGATGCCCAGATGAAAACCTGGAATGAAATAAAAAATGATATGGCTTCTGAGAAGGTTATGAACAGATTAGTTCAGGGTGATGTTGGTTCAGGTAAAACAATCGTTGCTATTTTAGGGCTATTAACTGCTGCGTTAAATGGTGAGCAGGGTGTTTTAATGGCACCAACTGAAGTTCTTGCAAGACAGCATTATGAAGATATTTGTGAATTAATTAAGAAGAACAATCTTAACCTGAAAGTTACAATTTTGGTTGGCTCAATGAAGGTAAAAGAAAAGCGTGAGGCTTATGAGGCTATTGAAACAGGTTATGCCAACATAATTATCGGTACACATGCCCTTATTCAGGAAAAGGTAAAATACAGAAATCTTGCATTGGTGGTAACAGATGAGCAACATAGATTTGGTGTAAAACAAAGAGAAACAATAGCAGAAAAAGGAGATTACCCTCATACAATGGTAATGAGTGCAACTCCAATTCCAAGAACCTTGGCAATTATTATGTATGGTGATTTGGACATATCAATAATCGACCAATTGCCAAGTGGAAGAAAGCCTATTGCAAACTGCGTTGTAGGTACTGATTATAGACCAAGAGCCTATGATTTTATTGAGAAGCAAATCGCCGCGGGTAGACAGGCGTATGTTATTTGTCCTACTGTTGAGTACAGCGAGGCTGTGGAAGGGGAAAACGTTATTGAATATGCCAAAAAGTTACAGGCTGTCATGCCGCCCTCTGTAAAGGTAGACTTTTTACATGGTCGAATGAAACCGGCAGAGAAGAATGAAAAAATGAATCTATTTGCCGAAAATAAAATTCAAATTCTGGTTTCAACAACGGTAGTTGAGGTTGGTGTTAATGTTCCAAACGCTACAGTAATGATGGTAGAAAATGCTGAGAGATTTGGTTTGGCACAGCTTCATCAGTTAAGAGGTCGTGTTGGTAGAGGAAAACATCAGTCTTATTGTATTTTTATTAATGGTTCAGGCAAGAAAGACGCCAGCAACAGACTTGATATATTAAATAGGTCAAATGATGGTTTTTATATAGCAAGTGAAGATTTAAAACTTAGAGGTCCCGGTGATTTCTTTGGTGTAAGACAAAGTGGTGATTTTGAATTTAAAATCGGAGACATTATGAATGATGCCAAAGTTTTAAAAGAGGCGGCACAGGCTGCTGATTTAATAGAAAATAATCAGGTGGAAGTAACAGACGAAGAAAAAGAAATTTTAAAATATCAGGATACTGGTATTATTAATATATAGAAAGGAGCGTATGTTTTACATACGATTTAATATGAATATTGTAGTTTTATGTGGTGGAAATAGTACAGAAAGAGAAGTATCAATTAACTCAGGTTATAATGTTTGCGGAGCTTTAAGAGAAAAAGGCCATAACGCAATTTTATTAGATGTATTTTTTGGAAACAAGGATCTTTCAATATTTGAAAAATCAGAGAAAGAATATGATGTAATGGCAGAAAGAGACCATATTAGAAGTTTATCTTCAAAAGTAAAGGAAGAAGAGAAAATCAGAAAATCTTTCTTTGGAGAAAATGTATTGGAAATTTGCGCTAAGGCTGATATTGTATTTCTTGCTTTACATGGAAAAAACGGAGAAGATGGAAAATGTCAGGCAACATTAGATTTACACGGAATTAAATATACAGGTTCAGGTGCACTTGCATCTGCAATTGGTATGGATAAGGCTGTTACAAAACAGATTTTTATTGCAAAAGGAGTCCCAACAGCTAAAAGTGTATGGATTAAAAAAGGTGAAGACACATCTTTAGAAGCACATGGTATGAAAGCACCTGTTGTTGTAAAAGCATGTAACGGTGGTTCAAGCGTAGGTGTTGTTTTGGTCAAAGAAGCTTCTGAATATGATAGCGCCGTAGAAGAGTGCTTTAAATATGATAATCAGATTTTGGTAGAAGACTTTATTGAAGGAAGAGAATTTTCAATTGGTGTAGTTGATGGCATGGCATATCCTATTGTTGAAATTATTCCAAATGAAGGTTGGTATGACTACGAAAATAAATATAAAGAAGGTGCTACAACTCATGTATGTCCAGCAAAGCTTGATGAAGAATTAGCAAAGAAAATGCAGAAAGTTGCAGAAGGCGCCTGTGCTGCCATTGGTTGTGAAGCCTATTCAAGAGCAGATGTAATGATGGATAAGGATGGCAATATGTTCTGTTTGGAAGTAAATACATTACCGGGTATGACTGCAACAAGTCTTATTCCTGATGAAGCAAGAGCAATTGGAATTGATTATCCAACTTTATGCGATAACTTAATTAATATTTCACTTAAGAAATATCAGTAAATTAAGGCAGTTATTTAAGAAACATTAGTAAACAAAAATATATTATTAAAAAATATAACTAAACAAAGATATTTTCATTACTTAATACAAATAGCATGCATATAAGATAAATTGTATAAGAAATAATTTTACAGAAAGAAATAGGAATTAAACATGAAGATGAAAAATATGACATTGGAAAATATCGCTAAAGCCTGTAATGGTGAATACATTGGCGATGAAAGTTTAAAGAGCAATATAATTACAGGTGTGGAAAAAGACAGCAGATTAATTGAGGATGGCTTTCTATATGTGCCTTTTGCAGGGGCAAGAGTAGACGGTCATGATTTTATTAATCAGTGTTTTGAAAAAGGGGCAATTTGCAGTTTAAGCGAAAAGAAACTTGATAATGTTAACGGACCATATATTTTGGTTGAATCAACAGCACAGGCTTTAAAGGATATTGCTGAGTTTTACAGAGAACAGCTTGACTGTAAAGTTATTGGTATAACAGGCAGTGTGGGTAAAACAAGTACAAAGGAAATTATCGCTTCTGTATTGTCTGAAAAGTTCAGTGTTTTAAAAACAGAAGGAAATTATAATAATGAAATTGGAGAACCGCTTACAGTTCTTAAAATTCGTGATAACCACGAAATTGCTGTAATCGAAATGGGTATTAGTGATTTTGAGGAAATGCACAGACTTGCAAAAGTATCTAAACCTGATGTTTGTGTAATTACAAATATTGGCACATGTCATCTTGAAAATTTAGGTGACAGAGATGGTGTGTTTAAGGCTAAAACAGAAATGTTTGATTACGCACAGGAAAATCCTTTTGTTGTTTTAAATGGTGATGATGACAAACTTGTCAATGTTAAGGAAGTAAAAGGAAGCAAACCTGTTTTCTTTGGTGTTGAAACAAAACAAAATGTATCTATAGATGAATATGAGCAAATAGGAGTAATGGGTACAAAGGCTGTTATTAATTATTTTGGCCATAAGTTTGAAACAGTAATTCCAATACCGGGCTACCATATGCTTTACAATGCCATGGCGGCAACATGTATAGGCGTTCATTTCGGTATGAGTTTTGATGAAATTGACAAAGGTATTAGAAAGTTAAAAGCCATAGGTGGCAGAAACAATATGTTCGAAGCAAATGGAGTTACAGTAATTGATGATTGCTACAATGCTAATCCAATGTCAATGAAAGCAAGTCTTGAAGTTTTATCTCACGCAACAGGTAGAAAAGTTGCTATTCTTGGTAACATGTTTGAACTTGGAGCTAAAGAGCTTGAACTTCATAGAGAGGTTGGAGAAACTGCAGGTCAGTTAAAAATTGATCTGGTAATTACTATAGGTGAACTTGCAAAAGAAATACATAAGGGGGCGCTTGCTGGTGCAGGTCAATGTCTTCATTTTGAGACAAAGGAAGAATTTCTTGAACAGATGGATGACATTATCAAAACAGGCGATACAGTTTTAATTAAGGCTTCAAACAGCATGAAGTTTAAAGAAATTGTAAATAAATTTCAGAAGTAAAAAGTGAGAGACTGAGAATTGTATAGTTTAGAAAAATCTTTAACATACAATTAGCAGTCTCTCTTTTTAATAATAGAAAAGTCTATTATTTAATTGAATTTTAACAGCGTTAAAATCCGATTATTTTCCGCTCATCTGTTTTTCCTGAGCTTCAATCATCTTTTTAACCATCTGGCCACCAACAGAACCAGCCTGAGCTGATGTTAAGTTACCATTGTAACCATCTGTAAGCTGTACACCAACTTCTGATGCACACTCCATTTTAAATCTGTTCATTGCACTCTTTGCTTCTGGAACATTAACGTTATTTGTGTTACTCATAATACACCTCCACATTTTTGTTTAATAGTAACTAACTTTCAATTGAATATTTGTTACACTACTATTATGTGGAAATATAAAAAATATAAACTGGTAAGTTGTTGTTTTTTTGACAAATTTTGAAAAAATAATTTAAGCTTAAAAAATAAATTATTTAGGTTTAACTTTGATGAAATCAATAATGGAATTAACATAAACTTTAATGGTTTCATCATTAATTGAATCAGCTTTTATAAACTGATATTTATCTTTATATTCTTCTTTAAATAAATATTTAAAATCAGTAGAATCTTTTACCGGAAGAAATTCTCCTGTGTGCTTTTCGTAACATGTGGAAGCAGTAGCCTGCTTGCGGTATTTTGTGTCAACATAGTGGGCAACACTTTTATGGACGGCAACATCTTCGGTAGTAAGATAATAGTAATCTTTATAATTTGAATAAAAATATTTGTAAGTACCATTTAAAACGTTAACAGTAAGTTCACCAACGTTTTCTTTTATTATTAATGATATGCCACTAATATTATAAGAAATATTAGTTGGAAGTGGATTATCTAAAACAAAATTAACACACAAATCTTTTTGTGGATTCTCGTTAGAATCAGTGTAATCATAAAAAGCATATTTCTTAATATTATATTTATAATTAAACAAGTCATTGAAAGCCAAAAGTGAGAGTAGATATCCCATGTTAAATACATCTTCTTTATTATGAAGCAGAAGTGGGAAAAGTAAACGCTCATCTTTAGATTCTACATATTGCTTAAAAACTTCAATTAAATCACCGACTGAAAATGGATCTGTTCTTTCGATATTTAAGAGTTTTTCAAAAGTTTTCTGTTTTTGATTTTCTATTTTTAAAATATGATTAATTGAATTAACTGACTTATAAATATCTATCTGCTTATATTTCTCAAAATTAAAATCCAGCATATATTTTTCGCCACGTTCTTTTACAAAAGGAATATCAAAAGAATTACCGTTAAAATGAATTATCGTGTCGAAATCTTTTATGAACTTGTTAAATGCCATTAAAACGTTAGCTTCATCATTGAAATTTTCTGCTAACCACTGTGTATACATTAACTGCTCACCTGCATAATACATACAGCCGATTAAATATATGTTACAGTATTTTCTAGAAAAACCGGTTGTTTCAATGTCAAAAAAAAGAACTTTGTCCTTAGACGAAAGTGTTTCTATAGGGTATTCAATTTTTACATCTGCTTTATTTCTTATAACTATCATAAGTGTATTTTATCATAGGATTAAAAAAAGAAAAAGTGCAGACGAAAATTAAAAGTAGTCTATAGAAAATGTTTAAAGAAAATATTTCAGGATAAGAGCGATTTTAACATAAAAATATGATAAATTTAATGTATTTATTGAAGAAAATCATCAAAAGTATTATTATAAAAGAAGGCTATAAAAAATAGAGAGAGGTAAAAAAATGTCTATTCTAACATTTAAAGGAGGAGTTCATCCATACGATGGAAAAGAACTTTCAAAAGATGTGGCTGTTAGAAAAGTAAATCCGGGAAAAGAGGTTGTAATTCCTGTATCTCAGCATATAGGAGCACCGGCAGTACCTGTTATTGAAATCGGTGACAGAGTGCTTAAGGGACAGCTAATTGCCAAGGCAAATGGATTTGTTTCAGCCAATATTCATTCATCAGTTTCAGGAACTGTTAAAAAGATAGAACCAAGACTTGTACCAAATGGTTCAAAAGTTTTATCTATTATCATTGAAAATGATGAACAATATGAAGAAATGGAGTATGAAGTTCCAAGTGAGCCTTTCACTAAGGAATATATAAGAGAATCTGTAAAAGAGTGTGGTGTTGTTGGTTTAGGTGGAGCATGTTTTCCAACACATGTTAAGCTTGCACCGAAAGATGAAAATGCCATTGATTATATTATTGTTAATGGAGCGGAATGTGAGCCATATATTACATCTGATTACAGAAGATTAGTTGAGAATCCTAAGGAAGTTATAGAAGGATTAAAGATTATTCTTCAATTATTTGACAATGCAAAAGGTGTTATTGCAATTGAAAATAATAAGATGGATGTAATAGAGAATTTAACAAAGCTTACAGCCAATGAAGACAGAATTCAGGTGGCAACACTTAAAACAAAATATCCACAGGGTTCTGAAAGACATATTATTCATGCAGTAACAAAAAGAAAAATTAATTCATCAATGCTACCTGCTGATGCAGGCTGCATAGTTGACAATGTTGATACTGTATACAATGTTTACAGAGCTGTTAAATTACATAAACCTTTAACAGAGAGAATTGTTACTGTCTCAGGTGACGGAGTTAAAAATCCCTGTAATTTGGAAGTTCCTTTTGGAACAATGCATCAGTTAATAGTTGACGAAGCAGGTGGAATTGATGAAAATACAGAAAAAATTCTATCCGGTGGTCCTATGATGGGGCAGGCTATGTTCAATTTGGATGTGCCTGTTATAAAAGGTTCATCAGCCTTACTTGCGTTTAAACATGATCAGGTTGCACATGGCACAATGACTAATTGTTTAAATTGTGGCAAGTGCGTTCAGGTTTGTCCTGAAGGGTTAGTTTGTGCCAAATTAGCACAGGCTGCTGTAGCTGATGACATGGAAGGATTTATTAAAATGCATGGTATGGAATGTATTGAATGTGGTACATGTAATTTTAATTGTCCTGCTAACAGAAATATTACACAATCAGTTAGAACTATGAAAAGAAAAGTTCAGGCTTCACGTAGGAAAGGGTAAGAGTGAAAGAAATGTATAATGTATCATCAAGCCCTCATGTAAAAGCAAAAGTTACAACTATGTCAATTATGGGAGATGTAATAATTGCGTTACTACCGGCTACAATTTTTGGAATATATAACTCAGCCAACCTTTTTGGCATAAAATACGGTATTCATTCAGCATTATTAATAATTTTAACAGTTATTACATGTGTTGCTTCTGAATACATATATAATAAAATTACAAATAATCCTGTTTCAATTTTCGATTTAAGCGCAGTTGTAACAGGTATGATTTTAGCACTTAATTTACCTTGCACATTTCCATATTGGAAAGCTGCATTAGGTGGTGTGTTTGCAATTATAATTGTAAAGCAGTTATTTGGCGGACTTGGACAGAACTTTATGAACCCTGCACTTGGAGCAAGATGCTTTTTAATGTTAAGTTTTGCAGGTAACATGACAGCTTTCTACCCTACAGATGTTAGTGGAATAGATGCTACATCAAGTGCAACACCGTTGACAGCATTAAAGAATGTAGGCGAAAGTTCTTCATCTTTACTTGACATGTTTATTGGTAACCATGCAGGTACAATAGGTGAAACAAGTATAATTGCACTTTTAATTGGCGCTTTATACTTAGTAGTTAAGAAGGTAATAGATTTAAGAATTCCACTTACATATATAGTTGTATTTGCAATTTGTATTATGTTATTTAATGGTAAGACAGATATTGATTTCCTTGCAATGCATCTTTGTGGTGGTGGTTTAATTTTCGGAGCTTTCTTTATGGCAACAGATTACACAACTTCACCAATTACAAAAACAGGTCGTTATATTTTTGGAGCCTGCTTAGGTATTTTAACAGCTATATTCAGAACTTTTGGAAACACAGCAGAAGGTGTAAGTTATGCAATTATCTTCTGTAACCTTTTAGTGCCTTTAATTGAAAAATGCACAATTCCAAGAGCTTTCGGTATTGTTAAGCAGAAGGGAGGCAGATAATATGAAGAATATTGTTAAGAACACATTAATATTATTTGCCATTACTTTAGTGGCAGGCTTAGGACTTGGCTTTGTTTATAATGTTACATCAAAGGCTAGAAATGACCAGGAAGAAAAAGCTAAAATGACTGCTTACGAGTCAGTAATGCCTGGAATGGAAAGCTTTGAAAATGTGAAAGTTGACAGCGCCTGTGTTAAATACATTAAAGAACAGGTTAAGAAAAACGAAACAGACAATAACATCACTACTATCAAAGCGTTTAACTGTGATATTAATGAAGTGGTAGAGGCGAAAGATAATAGTGGAGAAGCATTAGGCTATATTGTAACTGTAACTGATAATGAAGCCTACGATGGAAGTCTTCAGATGACAGTTGGTATAAAAAATGACGGTACGGTTCTTGGTATTTCATTTTTATCTTTATCTGAAACACCTGGACTTGGTATGAAGGCAAATGAAGATAGTTTTAAGAATCAGTTTAAAAATAAAAAAGCAGATTATTTTGTTTACTCGAAAAGTGGAGCTTCAGCAGATAATGAAATTAATGCTATAAGTAGTGCTACAATTACAAGTAATGCAGTAACTCATGGTGTTAATGCTGCTATCTACTGTGTGAAATATATTACAGGAGGTGGCAAGTAATGGGAAAGATAGTTGAGAGATTATATAACGGTATTATTAAAGAAAATCCAACATTTGTGTTGGTACTTGGAATGTGTCCGACGCTTGCGGTTACTTCTTCATTAATTAACGGTGCAGGTATGGGACTTAGTACAATGGCTGTTTTAATATTATCTAACTGTGTAATTTCACTTTTAAGAAATATTATTCCAAACAGTGTGAGAGTGCCTGCGTACATTGTTATCGTTGCAAGTTTCGTTACAATTTTACAGTTCTTATTAGAGGCTTATTTACCATCCTTAAATAGTGCGTTGGGTATTTATATACCTCTTATTGTTGTAAACTGTATTATTTTAGGTAGAGCAGAAAGTTATGCATCAAAGAATCCTGTTATACCATCGATTTTTGATGGTGTGGGTATGGGACTTGGATTTACAATTGCCCTTTCAATTTTAGGTGGCTTCAGAGAAATCTTAGGTGCAGGAACAATTCTTGGAATTAACATTCCTAACTGGGATGGAATTGGAATTTTCGTTATGGCTCCAGGTGCCTTCTTTGTATTGGCATTTTTAATTGCCATTCAGAATCAGATTAGAATTAGTCATGGTAAAAAGCCAAGAAAATTGCATTGTGAAGAAGGCTGTGCAAGTTGTCAGGGCTGTATTAATTTTGATTCCTGTGATAAAGAAGAAAAGGAGGACAAATAAATGGTTAATTGTATGTTAATAGCTGTTGCTGCAGCATTAGTAAATAATGTTGTATTAAGCCAGTTTTTAGGTTTATGTCCTTTTATTGGAGTATCTAAGAAAACAGATACTGCTGCAGGCATGGGAGCTGCCGTTATTTTCGTTATTATGATTGCGTCAGCAGTTACTTACGGATTATATTATGCACTTTTAGTGCCTTTTAAATTAGAATACTTACAGACTATAGTATTTATTTTGGTTATTGCAGCTTTAGTTCAGTTAGTTGAAATGATATTAAAGAAATTTATTAAACCTTTATATCAGGCATTAGGTGTATACTTGCCACTTATAACAACAAACTGTGCTGTACTTGGTGTTGCAATTTCTAATATTGACAGCGGATATAATTTTGCTGAAAGTATGGCAAATTCTTTTGGTATTTCTGTTGGTTTTCTAATTGCCATTGTTATTTTAGCCGGCATTAGAGAAAAATCAGAAAATAATAATATACCAAAAGCATTTCAGGGAACACCTATGGTTTTATTGGCAGCCGGTTTAATGGCAATAGCATTTACCGGTTTTACCGGCATTATTTAAGGAGGTAGAACATGGGAATTTTAGCATTAAGTGCCACTATAAAAGGAATACTTTTGGCTGTTCTTATTGTTGGTGGTGTAGGACTTATAATTGGTATAGTTTTAGGAATTGCAGGAAAATTCTTTGCAGTTGAAGTTAATGAAACAGAAGCTGCAATAAGAGAAGAGCTTCCGGGAAATAACTGTGGTGGTTGTGGATTTCCGGGCTGTGACGGTTTAGCTGCTGCAATTGCAAAAGGCGAATGTGATCCGGGAGCCTGTCCTGTTGGTGGAGCAGAAGTTGCAAAGAAAATCGCCAAAATCATTGGTGTGGAAGCAAACGTAGTAAAAAAAGTTGCTTACGTTGCCTGTTCCGGTGACTGTGATAAGGCAAAAGATAAATATAATTATTATGGAAATATGTCATGTGAAGATGCTGCAAACATACCTGGTGGCGGTGCAAAGGCATGTAGTTATGGATGTTTAGGTTTAGGTTCATGTGTGAAAGCGTGTGAGTTTGATGCAATACATGTTGTAAACGGTAAGGCTGTTGTTGACAGAGATAAGTGTAAAGCATGTGGTAAATGCGTTCAGGCGTGCCCAAAACATTTAGTCTCAATTATTCCATATGATTCAAAATATGTTGTTAAATGTAGTTCAAAAGATAAAGGTAGAGATGTAATGCAGGCTTGTACAGCAGGCTGTATTGGATGTGGACTTTGTGCAAAGAACTGTCCAAACGAAGCTATTGATTTTGAATTTAATTTAGCAGTTATTAATCAGGACAAATGTAAAAACTGTGGTATTTGTGCAGAAAAATGTCCTAAGAAAGTTATTGAAAATATTTAAATGAATAATTAATAAAAATCACCTTATACTATAACTTAGTGTGAGGTATTTTTATGGAAAAAAATAATAACAGAAAAAATCCTTTCTTGGATACTATAGATAGTGATAGCTCTAAGAATGATGGTAATAATGGAGTGAATATTTATCCAAAAGGAAATACAAATGGTAATAATAGCATTGAATATAACGATGTAAATTTTATATCAGATAATTTACAAATGAATGTGGAAAAAATAGATAAACTGCTTTATGTGGAACAAAGTTTTGATTTACTAAAAAGAGAACTTACAGTAGGTAATAGAAAAGCTGTAATGTATTATATTAACGGCTTTTGTGACAGTGACATGATTCAGAAAATAGAGGAATTTTTTTGTAAGCTTAGAGCCGATGAAATACCGGATACGCCTGAAAGATTTGTCAGAGATAAAATTCCTTATGTACAAATAGATTTATATAAGGATCAATATAATGTTGTTACTTTTATTTTGTCAGGTGTTGTATGTCTCTTAGTTGAAGGTTTCGATAAGGCAATGCTTATTGATATTAGAAAATATCCTGACAGAAGTATAGAAGAACCTGAAAAATACAAGGTTTTGCGAGGCTCTAGAGATGGTTTCGTGGAAAATATAATAAGGAATACTGCTTTAATCAGAAGGCGAATACGTGATCCTAAATATATGTGCGAGGTTGTACAGGTTGGTAGAAGTTCGAGAACCGATATAGCAGTGTGTTATATGTTAGATAAAGCTGACAAAAAACTTTTAAATTATATAAAGAAACAACTTCGTGAAATTAAAACAGATGCCCTTCCCATGAATCAGGAAAGTTTGTCAGAATGTTTGCATAAAGGACATTGGTTTAATCCTTTTCCCAAGTTTAGATATACGGAAAGACCGGACACAGTTGCTGCGGAAATATTAGAGGGACAAATTTGTATATTGGTTGATAATTCACCTGCTGCAATGTTACTTCCCACAACTATATTTGACGTAATAGAAGAAGCAGATGATTATTATTTTCCACCAATTACAGGAACTTATTTAAGACTGGCAAGAACAATTGTGACGTTGGTATCCCTAATATTAACGCCGTTATTTTTGCTTTACGCAAACAATCCTGAGTTTGTGCCAGACTGGCTGTTTTTTACAAAAATAACTGAGCCACAATATGTCCCTATTTTCCTGCAATTGCTAATTTTAGAGCTGGCGGTAGACGGTTTAAAGCTGGCTGCCATAAATACGCCAAGTACATTGAACACCCCGTTGTCATTAATTGCAGCAATAATTATTGGGGAGTTTGCAGTTAATACAGGGTGGTTTAATGAACAGACAATGCTTTACATGGCGGTAGTAGCCATTGCTAATTTCACTCATGAAAATTATGAGCTTGCATACTCTATTAAATTTTTGAGATTAATAATGCTTGTTTTGACACAACTATTTAATTTAACAGGTTTAATTATAGGATTGGTGATTACGGTTTTAACAATAGTTTCTAACAGAACCATTGCAAGGACAAGTTATATATATCCATTATATCCTTTTGATTTGAAAAAATTTCTTCTTAGATTTTTTAGAATTTCAATAAAAATGAAAAAGTGAGACAAAAATTAACGCATGTGCTAACAAAAAGGAGAAATAAAATACAACACATGCGCCGTCTATATTAAAAGTTAAATATCTATATGATTAGGGATTGTGTGAGAGGGAAATCCACAATCCCCTTTAGTTAAATAATATATTTTAAAGGGGAGTTTTAATTATTTAACTGTTCTATAATCATATAGTAGTCTGAAATTATGTATTTAGTGTGTACAAAATATGTTTTTTGAATGTTTTATGTTTGGGGCATACTGAACTGATGAAATTCGCATTATTAATTGCATCAGGGAAAAATTGTGGTTCAAAACAAACAGCGGTCCGCTGGTTGTATACATGTCCGTTTTTTCCTGAAATATTCTCTACATAATTGGCTGTATACATTTGGACACCTGGATAATCTGTTTCTATGGAAAGTTTAATTCCTGACTTATCACCGGTAGCTTCAACAATTTTGTGAAGTTTTCCATTATAAGGTAAATCTTCGTATTTAACTGCCTTATCAGGTTCTACGGTTACAAAGTTATGGTCATAACCTTTACCGTAAATTAATTGCTGAAAATCATTCTCTATTTCTAACCCAATTTTTTTAGGGCTCGTAAAGTCCATAGGCGTGTTTTTTACCGATTCAACAGTTCCTAAAGGAATCGATTCCCTGTTAGCAGGAGTATAGTAGTCTGCAAAAATCTGTACGCTATGGTCTAATACCGAACCTGAACCTTCACCGTTAAGATTAAAGTAGGAGTGATTAGTAATATTAATTATTGTATCTTCCTTTGGTATACCTTCAAAAATTATTTCAAATGAATTATTGTTTATAATTTTGTAAGTTACAAATACTTTTATCTCACCGGGGAATCCCTGATCCATATTAGGACTGTTCAGTGAAAATGTAATGTGGTTATCATCATAAGTTTCAACATTCCATATTCGTTTAAAATAAGGATTGTTACCACTATGCAAATTGTTTTTACCATCGTTTTGGTCAAGACTGTATGCAACATTGTTTAAAGTAAATTTACCGTTTTTTATTCTGTTGGCGTTTCTGCCTACATTGCAACCGAAACATGGATCGTTTTTAGTTTCATAATCTTTTGCATTTGTAAAACCAAGAACGATGTCAGTTCTTTTTGCACCATCCTTAACAATCAGGTTTACAAGAGTAGTGCCATAATCTGTAACTGATAAATCGAGAGCAGGGGTTTGTAAAGTATATAATTTACATTCCTTACCGTTACTTAATGTGCCAAAATCTTCAATAATCATAAATGAAATCTCCTGTTATTTTTAATTATTATCTGTTAACTGTGGATATTTTGATAAAAAAATATCAGCATAAGATATTAACAGCTTATTGTTTTATAGTTGCTGAATGAATTTCATAAAGCCCTTCATTCCATCAGGGGTACATTTGTATACTCCGGCATCTTCTAATACTTTAACGAAAGTTTTTCCGATTTCCTGTCGAAGAATTTCATTAATGTTATCCTTAGTAATTGATTCATACTTAGGAATAAAATTGTATGCCCAGTCAGCATGTTTTCTGATTTCTTCATTTGAACGGATATCTTTGCTATTTAAAATATAATCAGATAGAATGTCCATTTCTTTGTTAAGTCTTGCCGGTAAAACAGCAAGTCCCATAAGTTCAATTAAACCGATGTTTTCCTTCTTTATATGGTGCAGGTTTTCGTGAGGGTGGAATACACCTAATGGATGCTCTTTAGTTGTAATGTTGTTTCTAAGAGCAATGTCAACCTGATATTTTCCATCTTTAATTCTTACTATAAGAGTTACCGTATTATGAGGAGTACCATCAGTTTCAGAGAAAATGAAATATTCTTTATCACTGTAGTTTCTCCAAACTTCCAAAATATGATTGCCAAGGTTAATTAAAGAATCCAAATTTTCAGATTCAAGTCTTATTACTGAAATAGGCCATTTTAAAATTCCACATTTTACATCATGGAAATCGCCAACAGAAAATTCTTTAATTATAGGTGCGTTTGCCATGGCAAAAGTATAGTTGCCCCCTTGAAAATGGTCGTGTGTTAAAATAGAACCGCCTACAATTGGTAGGTCTGCATTTGAACCTAAAAAATAATGAGGGAACATTTTTACAAAATCAAATAATTTTACAAAAGTGCTTTTTTCAATTTTCATTGGTGTATGTTCACCGTTAAAAACTATGCAGTGCTCATTGTAATAAACGTAAGGGGAATATTGAAAGCCCCACTTAGAATTATTAAGAGTTAAAGGAATAACTCTGTGATTCTGTCTTGCAGGATGATTAACTCTGCCGGCATAACCCTCATTTTCAATACACAATGCACATTTAGGATATGAAGATGCCTTTACGTTTTTAGCTGCGGCAATAGCTTTCGGATCTTTTTCAGGTTTAGATAAATTGATTGTAATATCTAAATTTCCATATTCGCATTGGTATTTCCAATTTTTATTCTTTTCGATTCTTGATTTCCTTATATAATTTGTTTTTGTTGAAAAATTGTAGTAGAAGTTAGTTGCTTCTTCTGGTGATTTTTCATACTTTTCAAAAAAAGTAGAAATAACCTGCCCTGGTCTTGGAGTGATACAGTTCATAATTTTGGTGTCGAACAAGTCTCTGTAAGTAACGGAATCTTCTATTATATTTAGTTTTACTGCTGCATCAAGCAAGTTTCCTAATATTTCATCTAAAGTTAAATTATATTCTACATCAGGATCGCTGAAATCTTCTTTACCAAAAACTTCTAACAACATATTTGTAGAATAAATTCTTTCACATTCAGGAATTAAATTATTATCAATTCCATATTGTACAAGTCTTTTTATATTTTTATCTATAACTACATTAATCATAATACTTTAATTCCTCCATATTTTCTAATCTTTAAAACATGACATGTGTTTTCACCTAATAATTTTTCCATTTGCTCCTTGTAAGTTGAAACATATTCATTTTTTACAAATGCCTGTATTGTTCCGGCAAAACCACCACCATGTACACGACAAACACCATTGTCTTTTAATACAAGTTCGCTAACTGCCAAGGCAACTGAAACAGGCTGATTTTTATAATCTTTTCCTGAATAAATATTCTGTAAATATTTATAAGATGAATTACCTGATTCTTTAACTAAAGTAAGGAATTGCCTGAAGTTGTTATTTTTTAATGCATCAACTTCTTTCTGAACTCTGGCATTTTCACCGAAGAAGTGGATTGCTCTTAATAACCCACGATTACTAACAGCAGAATAGAGTTCAGAAATTTTATCATAAAAATCATCTGCAGGTATTTCATTTAAAAATTCTTTGTTAAAATACTGGGCAACCTCTTTCATTTCAGCAGGAATGGCAGCATAATCATCTGTTAAATCTGCATGTGAGGCTTTGGTGTCTGTGATGCAAAGACTATAGCCTTCTTTTTCAACATCAAAGTCGACTTTTTCGACTATTGGTGAGTCAGGATTTTTAAAATCAATATGTACAAAACCACCTACGGAACAAGCCATTTGGTCCATTAAGCCGCAAGGTTTTCCAAAGAAAACATTTTCTGCATATTGTCCGATTTGAGCAATTTCAGTGGAAGATACTTCCATATTGTTATATATACCTGAAATAATGGTTCCGATAATTGCTTCAAAAGCTGCTGAAGATGAAAGACCGGCACCGTTTATTACATCGCTTGTAATATAAGCTTTAAAAGGTCCTATTTTATAGCCTTCTTTTTTCATTCCTGCAAGAACTCCTTTAATTAAAGAAGAAGTAGTGCCAAAATCTTTTTCGTTTACATTCAAGTCTTCTACAGAAACTGAAATTGGGTCATAACCTTCAGATATAAGTTCAATAGTGTTTTCGGTAGCTTTTCCAACAATGGCTATTGCATCTAAATTAATTGAAGCTGCAAGAACCATACCATGCTGATGGTCTGTATGATTGCCACCAACTTCAGTTCTGCCGGGAGCACTGTAAATTTCAACATCTTCATCGTCGAAAAAATTTTCGTATTTACTTAATGCATTAATATAACGATTTTTCTGATAATCAATCATTTCAGAATCGTCATAGTATATATCTGCTAAAGTAGAGTTGAATTTGTTATTTAATATTTGTTTCTTTAATTCGTTTATTTTCATAAAATACCTCCAAAATATGTAGTGAAACCGTAACAAATAATTAGTTGAAAACTTTTAAATTTCTTCTGTTAAGGTAAATATAAAATTATTTTACTAAAAAATCAACAAAGTTTACTAAAATAAAAAATCTTTGTGAAAAAGTAATAAATATAATAAAAGAAAATTAGCATAAATGTATGTATAAAATCGTTATTTTTTGTGGTAAACTTTTAGTAAAATTTAGTAAAATGATTATTGAAAAAAGTAAATGGGTTTTGTAATATATAAGTATTGAAAATAAGGTGCTTATTATGGCTTTTTGATTAGTTATTGATTAATGTTTTTGATAAACATTAACAATGATAGCTGGTCCTATAAATGATATAGAATTAAGATACATAATTTTGGAGGAAAAAATGGCGACGCTTAAAGATATTGCCAAAATGGCAAATGTGAGCATGGCAACAGTTTCAAGAATTTTAAATAATGACAGCAGTCTTAGTACATCTTTAGAAACAAAAATGCGGGTAATGGAGGCTGCAAAAAAACTAAATTATAAAAAAACAGGTAGAAGTAAGAAGAGTAATTTTACATTAGGAATTGTCCAGTGGTTTTCTGCAGAACAGGAGATGCAGGATTCATATTATCTTTCGGTGAGAAATGGAATTGAAGATTTTTGTCTTAAAAACTCAATACAAATTATAAGAGTATTTAAAAGTGACGAGAACTATATTGATAATTTAAATGACGTAGATGGAATAATCTGCATTGGAAAATTTAGTAAAAAAGATATAAAGTCTATTACTAAAATCACGTCAAACACAGTATTTTTGGATATGGAAATGCCTGACTACAATGTGACAACTTTTTCCATGGACTTCAAAGATGCAATTTACAAGGGAATGGATTATCTTTTATCTTTAGGTCATGAAAAAATAGGCTTCCTTGCAGGAGTAGAAGTGTTAGATGAAAATGAGATTGTAGAAGATGAGAGATTAAATGCTTATGTGTCATTTTGCAGGGAAAATGAAATGGACTGTGATACTTTCTTAAGACAGGGTAACTACAGTATCGAATCAGGTTATGAAATGATGAAGAATTTGATAGATTCAGATGAAATCCCCACAGCTGTTGTTTGCGCAAGTGACTACATTGCTTTTGGCGCAATGAAGGCAATTAATGAAAAAGGACTAAAGATGCCGGAGGATATATCTATTGTTGGATTTGATGATGCCAGTATTTGTAACTACACAACACCTTCACTTACAACGTTACATGCACCGGCTTATGATATGGGACAATATGGTGTTAATTTCTTATATGGAGCCTCAAATTTGAGTATTTCAACTGCGGTTAAGGTAAAAATGCCTTGTACACTGGTTGAAAGAGAATCCTGTTTTAAATTATAATTTGAATTGTAATAGATAAAAAAATGTGTTATTATATCTTCGAGGTAAACGTTTGTTCTATTGATGAACGAAGTGAAAAAGGGAGACAGATAATGATTTCATACATAAAAGGTGTTGTTGATTCGGTTGAATCGGACAGAGTTGTTATTGAAAATAATCAGATAGGATATAATATTCTAATGCCGGTAACGACACTTGAAAAATTAGGTATAGGAGAAGAAGTCAAGATTTACACATACTTTAATGTACGTGAAGATGCAATGCAGTTGTTTGGCTTTTTTTCTAAAGAAGAATTAGAGTTATTTAAAAAAATAATAAGTGTAAGTGGTGTTGGTCCAAAGGGCGGTCTTGCCATTGTTTCTGCATTGCCTGGAGAACAACTTCAAATGGCAATAATTTCAGGTGATGCCAAGGCAATTTCAAAAGCCCAGGGAATAGGTGCCAAAACTGCTCAGCGAATTATTATAGAATTAAAAGATAAGATAGATTTGGAAGATATGATTCATACACCAGGAAATGATGATATTTCAAATAGTGTCCAGTCAGACGCAGTTGACGCATTAGTAGCACTTGGTTATTCTAAGGGCGATGCTTTCAGCGCAGTTAAGAAGATAGAAATTACTGAAAACATGGATGTTGAGGAAGTATTGAAAAAGGCATTGAAGAATATAATATAACTTTTGGAATATGAAGGAAAGATAAATGGCGAAAAGAATTATTCAAACAGAAGCAGCATCCGAGGATGTTGTAATAGAAAAAGGTCTTAGACCATCTTCTCTTGATCAATATGTTGGTCAGGAGAAAGCAAAAAATAATTTGAAAATTTTTATAGAAGCAGCAAAATCGCGAAATGAACCGTTAGATCATGTATTGTTTTATGGACCACCGGGACTAGGAAAAACAACCTTGTCAACTATAATTGCAAATGAAATGGGCGTTAATATTAAGATTACTTCAGGACCGGCAATTGAAAAGCCGGGAGAGATGGCTGCCATACTTAATAATTTATCGGAAAATGATATTTTGTTTATAGATGAAATTCACAGATTAAACAGACAGGTAGAAGAGGTTTTGTATCCGGCCATGGAAGACTATTCAATTGACATTATGATTGGTAAAGGTCAGGGGGCCAGATCTATTAGACTTGATTTGCCTAAGTTTACTTTGGTTGGGGCAACAACAAGAGCAGGACTATTAACAGCCCCTCTTAGAGACAGATTTGGTGTTATTAATAAGCTGGAGTTTTATACAATAGATGAATTAAAGCAGATTATTATAAGGTCTGCTGGCTTACTTAATGTTGAAATTGATGAACAGGGAGCTGTTGAAATGGCTAGACGTTCAAGAGGAACACCACGTCTTGCAAACCGCTTGTTAAAAAGGGTAAGGGATTTTGCTCAGGTTAAATACGACGGTAAGATTACATATGAAGTGGCAAATGATGCTTTGAACCTTTTAGAAGTTGACAAGCTAGGTCTTGATAAAGGTGATAGAAGCATACTGGAAACCATAATTTACAAGTTCGCAGGCGGACCTGTGGGACTTGATACTTTAGCGGCTGCTTTAGGCGAGGATGCAGGCACTTTAGAAGATGTTTATGAACCATATTTAATTCAAAACGGATTTATTCAAAGGACACCGAGAGGCAGAGTGGTAACAGACTTTGCTTATACACATATAGGTGTTGAAAAAAACGTTTAAAAATGGTAATATAAAAGAGATGAAATTTTTTAGGAGGGTGTATAAAATGAGAAAGAATTTTTTCAAAAAGATTTCTGCCGTTGCATTATCTTTAACAATGGTAGTAGGAATGGTCGGTACAGTACCAGCCGCAGTTAAAACAGGTACAGATATCTCTAACGGAGTTAAGTGGCAGGCTTTTTCAATTCACACTAGAGAAGATGGTGGAAAATGGGAAGATGAATTAAAGAAAGATGGTCAGGTTTATAACAACAAGAAGGACGCTTTCAAGAGCTATGGCGAAAATGCTAAGCTTGCTGCAGCTTCAACAAACGGAGATGCATTACTTAACATTACAAGTACAGGTTATAGTGCTCAGTGGACACCAATGGGAACTGTAGTACAGAGCAACCCTTGGGGTGTTACATTAAAGAAAATCCTTAACATTGATAGAGGACGTACTTACACAATTTCATTTAAGATTAAGTCAACATTAAAGAATGAAATTAAACAGACAAAGAAACGTAAAGATGGAACAGGATACAATGTAGGAACAGGTAAGATGAACTACATTAAGCATGTTCATTTAAAAGCTTACAGAAATAACACAAAGGACGGAGATCCATCAGAAAAGCTTTATGCTGTTAAGGCTACATATAAGGGAGCAAATGTTCTTTCAAACACAAAGGATTTCAAGAACATGATTAAATTAGACAGCAGAAATGATGACTATGTTACAGTTACAGCTAAGGTTACAGTACCTGGTGATACAATTAAGTATAAGCAGAAAACAATGGGCTTTATGTTTGCTATGGGTGCTTTCTTAAAAGAATTCCCAGATGAAAACGACATGAGCGGTCAGGTTGAAATTAAAGACTTTAAGGTAGTCGCAGGAAATCCAGTTGCAACATCAAAGGCTCCAAAACTTAAGACAAAGAAAGCTAAGAAAGCTTACATTAAGGCTACAGCTTCAAAGGTAAAAGGCGCTAAGTCATACGAATTCCAGTATTCAGCAAAGAAGAACTTTAGCTCAAAGACAAAAGTTGCTTCAAAGAAGAACACTGTTAAATTAACAGGTAAGAAGATTAAATCAAAGAAGAAGATTTATGTTAGAACAAGAGTTAAAACAAGAGCTGGATACACAGTATGGTCAAAGGCAAAGAGCATTAAGGTTAAATAATTAAAGTGATAAATTACATACTTCTTTTAATTTAAAAGATTTTGTGATATTATAATCAATGATTTTAGTACAAGGAGATAATTATGTCATCAAAGAACTATGTGGATGTTATTATTGATGGGAAGATTTACAATATAGGTGGATTTGAAAGTGAAGCGTATCTACAGAAGGTTGCTACATATATCAATAATATGATACAGGACTTTAAACAGAATGAAAGCTATCGTATGCAGAATATGGATATGCAGAGAATACTTCTTGAAATTAATATAGCAAATGATTATTTTAAAGCAAAAAAACAGGCAGACATGCTTGAAGGTGATTTAGAACTAAAGGAAAAAGAAGTATACGATTTAAAACATGAGTTGATAGTTTCAGATTCAAAAGCTGAGACAGCAACTAAAGAATTAGATGAAGCTCTTGAAAAAATTAAGAATCTCGAAAAAGAGATTGTTAAACTTCAGACAGAACTTGAAAAGTAAATTAAACGATCAGGCTTCGGCCTGGTCGTTTCTTACTAATAAAACAGTTATAGGAGAAATTTATGTTAGTTGAGTTACTTGCACCGGGTGGAAATTATGAAAGCGTTATAGCAGCCATAAATGCCGGAGCTGACGCAGTATATACCGGTGGAGAATTATTTGGAGCAAGAGCTAATGCAAATAATTTATCGGAGGATGAATTAATAAGTGCAATACAGTATGCACATTTATTTAATAGAAAGATTTATTTAACAGTTAATACTTTAGTAAAAGATAATGAAATAAAAGAAAAACTATATAATTATTTACTTCCGCTGTATACTAATGGGTTGGATGCCGTTATTGTACAGGACATAGGAGTATTATTGTTTATAAAAGAAAAATTTCCAGGGATGCATATTCATGCAAGTACCCAGATGACAATTTTCGGTGATTTGACAGTTGAATATCTGAAAAAACTTGGCGTGTCACGTATTGTCACACCAAGAGAACTTTCTTTAAATGAAATATCAGATATACATCAAAAGACAAATCTCGAAATCGAAAGTTTTGTTCATGGAGCTTTATGTTATTGTTATTCAGGCCAGTGTTTCCTAAGTAGTTTTATAGGTGGTCGTAGCGGAAACAGAGGCCAATGTGCCCAGCCTTGCAGAATGGAGTATGATGTTATATTAAACGGAAAAGTATTAAATAAAAAGAATGAAAAATATGTACTTAGTCCAAAAGATATTTGTACATTAAAAATTCTGCCGGAAGTAATAGAAAGTGGTGTGTATTCACTGAAAGTAGAAGGCAGAATGAAGAAACCTGAGTATGTTGCGGGAGTGGTAAGTATTTACAGAAAATATGTTGATTTATATTTGAAGACTCAGGAAAATTCCCAAATACGATATAAAGTAGAACAATCAGATTTACAGAAATTATGGGGTTTATTTAACAGGAATGGTTTTAATGAAAGTTATTTTAAACAACATAATGGAAGGAACATGATTTCTTTAAAGAAGCCATCCTTTAGATTAGAAAATACAGAATATATTAGTTATATTAGAGAAAAATATTTAAAAGAAAGAAAAAAATATCTATTAGATGCAACTGTAGTAATAAAGGAAAACTATCCTATAGAAATTAGTACAACGATTAATCATAAGAAGGTTGTAGCACAAGGACAGGTACCGTTTATTGCTGAAAATAAGCCGATAACTAAAGAAACAGTTATTAAACAATTAAGTAAACTCGGAAACACAGATTTTAAATTCAGGAGTTTATCAATAAATATAGATGGAAATTTATTCGTACCTGTTGGAGCATTGAATAATTTAAGACGTGATTTCATTGAAAAAACATACAATGAAATTATAGTTAAATATAATAGAACCATAGAGGAAACGGAAGGAAAGAATATATTATTTGAACAAAAAGACTCGTTAGAAATTAATAATTATAATGATAATGATGGAAAATATGATTTTGTAGCAATGGTTTCTAACAAGAAACAATTAAATGTCGTTTTATCATTTAAAGAAATTTCAAAAGTATATTTGGAAGAGTTTTTGTTTTCTAATGACATAAGTGATATAATTGAGCAATGCAAACGCGTAAAAAAAGAAGTATATTTGGCAATGCCGTATGTTTTTAGAAAACAGGACGTTAAAAAGTTTAATGCTAAATTTGGTGAAGCATTAAAGAATTTTGACGGATTTTTAATAAGAAATATAGAGGAATATTTCTATTTGAAAGAAAAAAAGATGGAAACTCTTTATGTTTTTGATTATAATGTTTATGCGTATAACAGTATTTCGAAAAAATATTATTGTGATAATCACATAACAACTACAAGCCCGTTAGAACTTAATTATGCAGAATTAAGAGAGCGCGGTTGTGAGGGTGAGAATTTTGTTGCTTATGGTTATATACCTACAATGATTTCTGCCAACTGTTGCTTAAAAACAGTAGACAATTGTAGAAAGAACAATGATATATATGGAATTAAAGACAGATTAAATAATATATTTAATATAAAGTGTGTATGCGATTACTGTTATAATTTAATGTATAATTGCAAACCTTTATCTTTGTTAGGATATAGGGATAATATTAACAAATTAAGTCCTCAGACAATCAGATTGAATTTTACAATTGAATCTCAGGATGAAGTGAAAAATATAGCTAAAGATTATATTGATTCATTTTTATATAATAAGAATATCATTGATAAAACAGATTCCACTAGGGGACATTTTAAAAGAGGAGTTCTGTAGAGTAATATGGAGATTGAAAAATGAGTACATTTTTAATTATTGTGACAAAATACCTTTTTATTTTACTTATGTTTTTTTACGTATGGGAATGCTTTAGTGCACTTAGATGTAAGAATCCATACAAGGCGTCAGGTATTTTTCAAAGACAAAATGGAATAATATTTCTAACGTATTTTTTGGGGATTGCGACAATTTACATGAACCAACAGGATACTACGGAAATAGGAGTAATAATATTAGGAGGTGCACAACTTTGTTATTTGATAGTTGTGCTGGGAATTTTTCCAATCATTTATCCTAATATTAATAAAGCAATTTTAAGTAATATGTGCATGTTATTGACAATCGGTTTTATTATGTTAGCAAGATTAAAGTTTGCCAATAGCATAAGACAGTTTGTAATCGTAGCTGTGGTAACGATGCTGTCACTAATTGTGCCTTATTTAATGAGCAAATATGAATTATGGAAATCATTTACATGGATTTATTGTTTTGTGGGGATAGCCTTACTGGCATTGGTTTTAGCTGTAGGTAAAACAGATAATGGAGCTAAGCTTGCAATACCAATTGGAAAATTCTTTACTTTCCAACCATCAGAATTTGTGAAAATAATTTTTGTTTTTTTTATTGCAGGCTTGTTAAGTAAATCAACAAGTTTTAAAAACGTGGTTTTATCAGCCATAATGGCTGGTACCCATGTGTTATTGCTAGTAGCCTCAAGAGATTTAGGTAGTGCATTAATATTCTTTATGATTTATGTTTTTATGATTTATGTTGGCACAAGAAAAGTAGGCTATATTTTCATCTGCTTTGCAGGACTTTCCATTGCCTCAGTTTTCGCATACAAGGTTTTTGCTCATGTTAGAGTTAGAGTGAGCGTTTGGCTTAATCCTTGGGCTGATCCCGGGGATACAGGGTTTCAGGTAACCCAGTCTTTGTTTGCGCTGGGTAATGGTGGCTTAACTGGTACAGGATTATATCAGGGCAGACCAAAAGATGTACCGGTTGTAGATCAGGATTTTATTTTCTCAGCTATTGGTGAAGAACTTGGTGCAATATTTGCAATACTTTTACTTTTGTTATGTTTAACATGTTTTGTTGCCTTTTTAAATACAGCTATGCAGCAAATAAGTTTGTTTAACAAGTTGGTATGTATTGGTTTAGGAATGCAGTATGCAGTACAGATTATCGTTACAGTTGGCGGGGCAATTAACATGATCCCATCAACAGGTGTTACATTCCCATTATTAAGTTATGGTGGAAGTTCGATTCTAAGTACGCTGATTGTATTTGCAATTATTCAAGGGTTGGCAATTGTGGGAACGGCGCAAAAGTCCACAAGAAGAAGAGTAACAGAAAAAGGAGCAAGACATGTCAAGGAAAGAAGAACGCAGGAAATCCAAGGCCTCGATAGAACGCAGGAAATCAAAATACGCTAAAATAGAAAGAAAAAAACTTAATAGACAGGCAATGGTTACAACTGTAGTAATTTCGCTTATTTTTGTATTTATGATAGGTTTTTATGCTAATTTTGTTGTTAATCAAAGTCCAAAGATTATTAATAATACATACAACAGACGAATTGATGGAAGTGCATCTAAAGTAGTGCGAGGCACTATTTACAGTAAAAGTAAAAAAAGACTTGCTTATACTGATACGAAAGGGACAGAGACAGATTTGTCTGACGATGAAAGAAAATATCCATACGGTAAGATTTTTTCTCATGCAATAGGAATAACCACACATGGAAAGTATGGTTTGGAAAAAATGTGCAATTATGATTTATTGTCATCTCAGACTTCAGCAGTGCAGAAGATTATTGATGATTTCTCTGACACAGAAGAGCGGGGATGTGATGTGTATACAACTTTAAGTGTTAGCACACAAAAAGCTGCATATAACAGTCTTTCAGGGTATAAAGGAGCAGTTTTTGTAATGGATCCTAATACAGGAGAAATTAGAGCAATGGTTTCAAGACCATCTTATGATCCTGAAAGTATAGATGATATATGGGATAAAATCACATCTGATTCAAGTGACTCACGATTAGTAAACAGGGCCACACAGGGTAAATATATACCGGGTTCGATTTTTAAAATTATTACTACATTAGAATACATGAAAGAAAATAAGAATTATTCTGATTTTTCTTATAATTGTAATGGTAAGGCAACCTTTAATAATTTTTCAATTAAATGTTTTGACGGAACAGCCCATTATAGTGTAGATTTAACACACGCTTTTGCATATTCATGTAACAGCGCATTTTCAACAATTGGTAATGAACTTAATGTGTCAAAGTTTAGAAAGACAGCAGAGAAGTTATTGTTTAATCAGGAATTGCCATTGGATATGGATTATAACGAAAGTGTTTTTCCACTAACAAAGAAGTCTTCGCAGTTTGATATTACACAGACAAGTATAGGCCAGGGTAAAACAACGGTATCACCGGCTCATATGGCAATGATTGCGTCAGCTATTGCAAATAATGGTGTTTTAATGAAACCTTATATTGTAGACCACGTGCAAAACAGTAATGGAACTGTGGTTAAATCCACAGAACAAACAGAATATAAGCGTTTGATGAAAAAGGCACAGGCAAAGCAGTTACAGGAATATATGAGAGCTGTTTGTGAATACGGTACAGGTAAAGTGATGGCTTATTCAGATTATACAGCTTACGGTAAAACAGGTACTGCAGAAGTTGACAAAAAAGACAATGTTAATTCATGGTTTGTAGGCTATGCAAAGAAAGGCAAAAAGAAAGTTGCAATTGCAGTAGTTTTAGAAAATATGCCGGAAGGAAGCAACTCTGCAGTAAATTGCGCAAAAGAAGTATTTGATGAATATTTTAATTAGATGAAATATTGCAATGATATCTCTATTACTGTATACTAAAAGTAATTTAACACACTACAAAACAGGAGGACAACCTATGGAAAAGGCGGTCAGTTGTGGCGGTGTGGTTATATATAGAAATAAAATATTACTTTTATACAAAAATTTTCGGAATAGGTATGAAGGATGGGTTCTTCCAAAAGGAACAGTTGAACTGGGAGAAACTCATAAAGAAACTGCCTTACGTGAGGTGAAAGAAGAAACCGGCGTAAGTGCAAAAATTAATGAGTATGTGGGAAAAAGCGAATATACATTTAATATTCCTGGAGATATTGTTGAAAAAGAGGTGCATTGGTACCTAATGTCTTCTAATAGCTTTTATAGTAAACCACAGCGCGAAGAATATTTTTACGATTCTGGATATTATAAGTATATTGAAGCGTATCATTTGTTGAAATTTCCAAATGAAAGAATGATACTCAAGAAAGCTTATAAGCAATATTTAGAATTAAATAAGAAAAAGAACAAAAGATAAGACAGGGCATATCCTGTCTTATCTTTTATATGAAAGTGTGATAATAAATGAACAAAACAAATTATCAAAAAGAACTTGAAAAGACAATAGAGAATAATATTAACGAAAATAAAACTCCAAGATTACTTCTTCATGCCTGCTGCGCACCCTGCAGTAGTTATGTGTTAGAATATTTGTCTAAATATTTTGAGATAGATGTGTTGTTTTATAATCCTAATATTTCAACAACAGAGGAATATAATCATAGAGCAGAAGAGTTAATCAGATTTATAAATGAAATGGAATTTCAACATAGTGTAAAACCCATTATTGCTAATTATGATTCTAAAGAATTTTATGAATATGTAAAAGGATATGAAAAAGCAAAAGAAGGTGGCGAAAGATGCTTTAAATGCTATAGGTTAAGATTGGAATTTTCCGGAAAGTATGCAAAGGATAACGGGTACGACTATTTTACAACAACTCTGTCAATTAGTCCCCTTAAAAACGCACAGAAATTAAATGAAATTGGAAAAGAAATATCTGAAAAGTATAATATAGATTATTTATTTTCTGATTTTAAAAAGAAAAACGGTTATAAGAGATCTATTGAGTTGTCAAAAGAACATAATTTGTATAGACAAAATTTTTGTGGTTGTGTATTCTCTAAAAGGGATGAATGAAATTAGTATAATATATAGACAAAATATATATTTGAAAGATAGAATATTATATGATATATTCTAGGCTGTAAATATTATATTTTCAAAACAGAAAGGAATTAAAATATGATATGTCCAAATTGTGGATGTGAGTGTGATGATAATGCTATGTTTTGCAGAAAATGTGGTACAAAAATCAATAGCTTTCATAGTGATATTACACAAACATCAATAGATAAAATAGATAATACAGAAGAAGATATTTTTGCCGGTATTAAAATAGAGTCCGGCAGAGAAGGTTATAGTGAAAACGAAAATAAGAAGAGTAGTTATAAAATACAGAAGTTAGATGATGAGGTTGAAGAGGATTTAGAGGAATTTGATGACTCTTACATATCCCACTCTAAACAGCATAATTACAAAAGTGCTTCACATAATTACTCAAGTAGCAATAAAGTTAAAAAGAACACAACAAAAAAGAATATTTCAAAGAAAAAGGCACCTAAGAAGAAAATGTCAAAGAAGAAGGTACTTGGTTTAATTGTTTTGATAATTGTACTAATGGCAGCAACATCTGTGGGAACATTAGCTGTCAAGAAATCAATTATGACAGGTAAGTTTGACAAATATTATAATATTGGTGAAAAATATTACAAAGAAGAAAATTATGAGTATGCCAAGTCTCAGTATATTTTAGCTTCAAGTAATGCTTTTACAAAAGAACAGAAAATTAAAGCCTATGAAAAGGTTTGTCAGGTAGACGAAATTCTTGGGAAATATGATGAAGAAGAAATGAAATATCTTGAATATTTAATTGACGTTGATAATCAGAATATTGACTATTATAAGAAACTGATTGTTCTTTATCAGAATAATGACATGGATTCGAACATCAAAACATTAGTTAATTCTGCACCTGCAAATTTAAGAAAAGAGTTGGAGAATTTTGATGGCACAGTTCCATCAGCCAGCGTAAAGGCAGGAACTTATGATAAACCAATAGAAGTGAAACTAAGTGCCAGTGATGATGTAAAGATTTACTATACAACAGATGGTTCAGATCCAAGTGACAGTGTTTCAAGAAAAAAATATTCAGGTACAATTTCTTTTGCAACAGAAGGAACATATACTTTAAGAGCATATTCGGTTGACAAAAACAAAAAGAAAAGTAAAGAAGCAGCCTACAAGTATATATTAGAATTTAAGAAAATAAATGAGCCTACAGTAGATTTGAAAAGTGGTGAATACTCGACTCAGGAGAAGATTACCGTAACTGCTGATAGTGGTTGCAGTGTATATTTTACAACAGATGGTACAACTCCAACAAAGAAAAGTCAGTTATATACAGAGCCAATCAAAATTCCAAAAAAGAATTCTATTTACTGTTTTGTTGCAATAGATGATCAGGGTATAACAAGCTCAGTTGTTACAAGAGCATATAATTATGTACCTAAGAGAATATCTTATAGTCAGGCATCTAATAGCCTTACAGATTATCTTGTTTCAAATGGTAAATTTGAAAATAATTATGGTGAATTTGAAAACGGTGATGTAGGTTATTTGGAATATAAAAAGATAACTGAAATCTCTTCAGAAGAATACTACATTATTAATTGTGAAATTGAGGACAAGGATGGAAAGAGTGTGTCTTCACAGTCATATGCAGTATCGTGCGAATCGGGTACCGTGTATGGAGTAAAGTATAATGGTGGTTCTTACAGTTTGGATTAATTTAAAGATATTACATTGTTTTCAATAATTGTTCAAATATGCAGAGAAAAATTAGCAAGAATAATAAGAAAACAGTTACTAAAAAAAGTCAAAATAAAAGAAACTAAAAAAAGTCAATTTCTATGTAAGTAGCAATACAATTAAAACTGTTGAATATAGTTAATTGTATTATGATTTACAGTAGAAATTGGCTTTTTTGCATCAATGTATAACCTGAGTGCGTGTTATCATGTAACTATTGTTTTATTACACCAGGGTGCGTTCTTAGTGGAACATTTTTCCTTTCACGGGAGTGTACATCCCTAGTGGAACGTTTCTTATTACATAAAAAAACACCACATTATGTGGTGTTAATCAATGCGGATAGTGGGACTTGAACCCACACGCTTTATGGGCGTCAGATTTTGAGTCTGATGCGTCTGCCATTCCGCCATATCCGCAAGCAATAAAAATCTTATCATTTTGTTGTATAAATGTCAATAAAAATGTATAATTGATTTCAGAAAAAATTTTAATTACCTTAAAAAAGAAAAATGAACTTTGAATTGAATAAAAACAAAATGAGCAATTGGACTTTAAATAAAAAAGTACAAAATGAGCGAATAAATGTAAGATGAAACGAGGGTAAAATGAATTGCGAAGTGTTTCAGGAGAAAATAAATGATTTTATTTTTGACAGAATTGAATATTCAGAAGATTTAGAAGATTTTCTCAGTCATGCAAAAGAATGCAAAGATTGTATGGAAGAATTACAATTGTATTATACTATACATAGAGGTTTGGAAGATGTGCCGGCTCCTTTTGAGGGTGAGGAAACGAAGAAGGCAGAGGAAGAATTGCAGGATTTAATTGAATACTATGATGAATATTTGCAAAGGCAAAAGTCCTATAAAAAAGCTGCACGAATTTCAATTATTGCCATTTTAGCAATTGTTCTTTCCATAATTTCCTATGTTATAGTGAAAATTATTTTATTTTAATAAATATTATTTAAAACGAGGTAGACATGAATAAATTATTATTAATTGACGGACACAGCATATTAAACAGAGCTTTTTACGGAGTTCCGTTATTTGGAAATACAAAAGGAGTACATACTAATGCAGTATTCGGCTTCCTTAATATGATGTTTAAATTTATAGATGACGAGCAGCCAACTCATTTTGCAGTTGCATTTGATGTTCATCAGCCAACCTTCAGACATGAAATGTTTAAGGAGTATAAAGGAACAAGAAAACCTATGTTACCTGAATTAAGGGAGCAGGTTCCAATTATCAAGGATTTGCTAAAGAAAATGAATATTACGGTAATTGAACTTCCGGGTTATGAAGCAGATGATGTAATAGGAACTATGTGTAAAGAAGGTGAAAAAGAAGGTATGGATGTGTGCATTTATTCCGGTGACAGGGATTTATTGCAGCTTGCATCTGAAAAAATAACTGTTTGTATTCCTAAAACAAAAAAAGGTCAAACAACAATTGAACGATATAATACAGAAGATGTAAAGGCTTTATATAAGGTGACACCTTTTGAATTTATTGACGTAAAGGCTTTGATGGGGGATTCTTCTGACAACATACCGGGTGTGCCGGGAATTGGAGAAAAGGGAGCTACTGCCATTATTTCTCAGTTTGGTTCAATTGAAAATGCATTAGAACACGCAGATGAAATTTCAAACACAAGAAACAGAAATGCCTTAATTAATAATTTCGAATTGGCAAAAATGAGTAAAGTTTTGGCAACAATTAATATTGAATCACCTGTAGGTGTTAAACCGTCAGAGTGTGTTTTTGGAGATATTTATACAGAAGAAGCTTTAGACATAATAAAAGAACTTGAATTAAAGAGTATGATATCAAGATTTTCTAATGTTTCAGCATCAATGGACATAGAGGAGAATTTTAAATTAGTTAATGATTACGTTGAAGCAGAAGAAATTTTTAACGAATGTATAAATAACAGTGAGCAGGTAGGCTTATTTATATTAAATGAAACTGATATTTTCGGTATAGGTTTATGTTTAAGTGAAGAAAAAATATATTATATACCGGTAGTAGGATTTATTACAAAAGAATATATCAAAGATAAGTTAAAAGAAATGGTTGATAAAACAAAGATTTACACAACTGATATAAAAGAGAACAATAATCTTTTTGAAACATCATTAGTTGATGAAAAATATATAAATCTTGAAGATTTAGGTTTAATGCAATATTTAATTAATCCAAATGGTCATTCTTATAATTATGATGATGTTGCAAGGGACTATCTTTCAATGACAGTTCCAACTTATGAGGAAATTTTTCCAAAGACAAAAAAGAAGGAAACACCATCTATTGAAATAGTTGAAAATCAAATGAGATATGCCTGCTATAACGCATTTATTTTCTATAAAGGTTTTCAGCCTGTTCAGGAGAAATTAAAAGAATTGGAAATGGAGGCTGTATACAATAACATCGAGAAACCTTTATCAATTGCTTTATTTAACATGGAGAACATTGGTATAAAAGTTGATGGTGAGGCCTTAAAGAAATATGGCGATGAACTTGGTATCAAAATTGCTGATTTAGAAAAGAAAATCTACGAAAGTGCCGGTCACGAATTTAACATTAATTCACCAAAACAGCTAGGTGAAATACTTTTTGGAGAAATGGGATTACCAGGTGGTAAGAAAACAAAAACAGGTTTTTCCACATCAGCTTCTGTTTTGGAAAAATTAGAACCGGATTATCCATTTGTTAAAGATGTACTGGAGTATAGACAATTAACTAAGTTGAAATCTACTTACGCAGATGGATTAAGTGTTTTTATAAAAGATGACAGCAGAATATACGGAAAATTTAACCAGACAATTACTGCAACAGGAAGAATCAGCAGTACAGAACCTAATTTACAAAATATTCCTGTTAGAACAGAAATTGGCAGACAGCTAAGAAAAGTTTTTGTTCCAAAAGAAGGGTGCGTATTTGTAGATGCCGATTATTCTCAGATTGAACTTAGAATTTTAGCCCATATGTCAGGTGATGCTAATTTGATTAATGCCTATAAACATTCAAAAGATATACATGCTGCTACAGCTTCACTTGTTTTTGGTGTCCCAATTGAAGAAGTTACTAAAACACAAAGAAGTAATGCAAAAGCTGTAAACTTCGGAATTGTTTATGGCATAAGTTCTTTTGGTTTAAGTCAGGATTTATCAATTGGCAAAAAAGAAGCACAGCAGTACATTAACAATTATTTTGAAAGTTATCCGGGCATTAAGCAGTTCTTAGATAATTCTGTAAACAGTGCAAAAGAAAAAGGTTATTCTGTTACAATGTTTGGCAGAAAAAGACCTATTCCTGAATTAAAAGAGTCTAATTTTATGAGAAGACAGTTTGGTGAAAGAGTAGCAATGAATGCCCCAATTCAGGGAACTGCTGCAGATATTATGAAAATTGCCATGATTAATGTGGACAAAGCCTTAAAAAATAACAATTTAGTATCAAGAATTGTTCTACAGGTTCACGATGAACTTTTAATCGAGGCAAAAAAGGAAGAAGTGGAACAGGTAAAAGATATTTTAATAAATGAAATGTCTCAGGCAGCAAATCTTGAAGTACCACTTCTTGTTGAAGCAAAAGTAGGAAACAATTGGGATGAAGCTCATTAAAATATAAAAGATAACGAAGGATATAAAAAATGATTATTGGTGTGATGGGAGGCGTTGGCTCAGGTAAGTCAACGGTACTTAACTATTTGGAAAATAACTATGAGGCAAACATAATTGAAGCAGATAAGGTGGCAAAAGAAGTTATGCTTCCCGGAAATGATGTATACAATGAAATTGTGAAAACATTTCCTGAAGTCATAGCTGATAATAAGATTGATAGCAAAAAACTTGCGGAGATTGTTTTTAATGACAAGGAACAACTTGAAAAATTAAACAGTATTACCCACCCTGGAGCTGTTAAGGAAATTGTCTCAAGAATTAAGTCATCCAAAAACAGAATTATAGTTGTAGAGTCAGCAATTTTATTAGGTTCCGGAGTTGAACAATATTGTGACGAACTTTGGTTTGTTTTTTGTAACAGGGATACAAGAATTAAACGACTAATGCAGACAAGAGGTTACTCTAAAGAAAAGTGTATCAGTGTTATTGAAAGTCAGCCGGCTGATGAAGAATATAATAAAGTGGCAGATGAATTTATTGACAATTCATATTCAGAAGAAAACACAAGGGAACAGATTGATTTAATTCTTAATACAAGCGCCTGTATATAAATAGTTTGATTTATAATCTATTTATAGGTTGTTATATTATTTAACTGAAAAATAAAAAAATATATTGACTATAATATTAAAAAGAGTTACGATATGTAGCGTGCTACATGTAGTAGCTCTTTTATTATGTTAAGGAGAATTTTTATGGAGGATTTAGGTCATCAGATTAAACGTATTGATAGGTTATTTAAATTGCGTATGGACCGCAATTTAGAAAAGAGTGGATTAACTAACAGTCAGATGCATGTATTAATGTATTTATTACATCATCCCGACCAGAAAGTAACACAGAAATGTTTGTGTCAGGAATTTGAAGTTAAGCATTCTACCATGTCAGGAATTTTAAATAGAATGAAGGACAAAAATTTAATTGACATTAAAATAGATGAGGATAACAAGAAATTCAAAAATATTTATGTTACGAAAGAAGCATACGGTATTAAGGAAAAGTTAGATTTATATAAATCTAAAACAGAAGAAATCCTGGTTAAGGGTTTCAATGATGATGAAAAAAACAAATTGGAAAACTTTCTTGAAAGATTGTATGCCAATTTATTAGATGACAGTCAGCTTAACGAAGAAGATTTAAAATGTTTACATAAAACAATTAGAAAGTAAATTTTTATATGAAGAATTTAAGTAGGAGGATAGATTAAAATGTTAAAGACATTAGGAAAACAGATTAAAGAATTTAAACTGGTATCCATTCTTACACCTATTGCCATGTTAGCAGAAGTAATTGTTGAAAACTTTATACCACTTTTGATGGCAACAATTATTGATTCGATTGGTTCAGGTGATTTAAACAGTATTTACAGAACAGCATGTATAATGATTGTTCTTGCAATTGCAGGTTTAATTTCCGGATACCTTGGTGGTGTATTTGGAGCTAATGCTTCAGCCGGCTTCGCAAGAAACCTAAGAAAAGCAATGTTTGAAAACATACAGACTTTTAGCTTTTCTAATATTGATAAGTTCAGCACAGCAGGTTTGGTTACAAGACTGACAACTGATGTAACAAATATGCAGAATGCTTATCAGATGATACTTAGAATGGCTGTTAGAGCTCCATTTAGTTTGATTGTTGCCATGATTATGGCATTTACGGTATCCCCACGATTAGCATCTATATACTTAATTGCTGTTATTATTTTAGGTTGTATTTGTGCATTAATTATTAAGTTCGCTTTTAAATATTTTAATCAGGTATTTAAGAAATACGATGCCTTAAATGAAAGCGTTCAGGAAAATGTAACAGCCATGAGAGTTGTTAAGGCGTACGTTAGAGAGGACCATGAAAAGAAAAAATTTGGAAAAGCCAGCGAAGCTATTTACAAAATGTTTGTAAAAGCTGAAGGCATTGTTGCTTTAAACAATCCGGTAATGATGACAACAGTATATACATGTATATTGTTAATCAGCTGGGTTGGAGCACACATGATAGTGGCAAGTGGTAATAACGCAGCACTTGGTCTTACAACAGGTAACTTAACATCAATGCTTGCTTATTGTATGAACATTCTTATGAATCTTATGATGTTATCAATGGTATTCGTAATGATTACAATGTCTATGGCAAGTGCAAGACGTATTGCAGAAGTGTTAAATGAAAAGCCTGACATTACAAATCCAGAAGACCCTGACTTTGATGTACCTGACGGAAGTATTGAATTTAAGAATGTAACATTTAGATATAACAGTAAAAGCGAAAAACCAATACTTGAAAATATTAATGTTAAAATTAAGTCAGGTGAAACAATAGGTATTATTGGTGGTACAGGTAGTGCTAAGTCAAGTTTGGTAAACTTAATCAGTAGATTATATGACATTGAAGAGCAGGCGGTAAAAGATGGTGAAGAACCAATCGAAAGTTATGTTAGCATTGGTGGAAAAGATGTTAGATCTTACGATTTGGAAACTGTAAGACAGGAAGTTAGTGTTGTGCTACAGAGCAATGTTTTATTTACAGGAAGTATTCTTGATAACCTTAGATGGGGAAATCCTGAGGCAACAGATGAAGAGTGTATTAGAGTCTGTAAATTGGCATGTGCAGATGAATTTATTGAAAGAATGCCTGATAAATATAATACACATATTGAACAGGGCGGTACCAATGTTTCAGGTGGTCAAAAGCAGCGTCTATGTATTGCCAGAGCATTACTAAAGAATCCAAAGATTTTGATTTTGGATGACTCAACAAGTGCTGTTGATACAGTTACAGATGCAAAAATCAGAAAAGCTTTTAGGGAAGAAATTCCTGACACAACAAAAATTATTATTGCACAGAGAATTTCATCAGTTCAGGATGCAGACAGAATCATTGTTATGGACGATGGAAAAATAAATGAAATAGGCACACATGATTATCTAAAAGATAATAACGAAATTTATAGAGAAGTTTATTTACAGCAGACAAACGATAATGGTGATTTTGACAAGAATGGAGGTGAAATGTAATGGCACAGCCAAAAACAGTTAAGGGTCCTGGAAAACATCAGATGGGACCTAGACAGAAAATTGATCATCCATTTAGAATAATGGGCCAGATATTAAAGTTTATGGGCAAGCATTATGCACCACATTTAATTATTGTTCTTATATGTATTGTTACAAACGTTTTGGCAAATGTTCAGGGAACATGGTTTATGAAGGCTTTAATTGACCAATACATTTTACCAATGATAACAAAAGGCAGTAACGACTTTGGACCACTTCTTGGTGCCATGGGTAGAGTTGGTGTTTTTTATGGTATTGGTATTATAGCAACCTTTGCACAGTCTGAAATAATGGTTTTTGTTACACAGGGAACATTAAAAGACTTAAGAATAGAAATGTTTAACCACATGCAGTCACTTCCAATTAAATATTTTGACACACATGCACATGGGGACATTATGTCAATGTATACAAATGATATTGATACATTAAGACAGATGGTAAGTCAGTCTTTACCACAGATTATTAATAGTGTAATTACTGTAGTAAGTGTACTTGTTGCCATGATTACATTAAGTTTTCCATTAACAATACTCACAATTATTATGGTTGCTTTAATGATGTTTGTTTCAAAGAAGCTTACAAGTCTTTCAGGTAGATTTTTCCTGGCACAGCAGAAGGACTTAGGTGCTGTAAATGGTTATATTGAAGAAATGATGGCAGGTCAGAAAGTTGTAAAAGTTTTCTGTCATGAAGATGAGGCAATAGATGAATTTGATGAAATCAATAATAAGCTTTATCATTCAGCTAATAATGCAAATAAATTTGCAAATGTAATAGGACCTTGTAATGCACAGCTTGGTAACTTAAGTTATGTTTTATGTGCATGTTTTGGTGCTGTTATTGCAATTAACGGATTTATGGGCTTTACTTTATCTCCGGGAGCTTTGGTAAGTTTCCTGCAATATAATAAGCAGTTTGCCCAACCAATTAATCAGGTTACAATGCAGATGAACAGTATTGTTATGGCATTAGCAGGTGCTGATAGAATATTTAAACTTCTTACAGAAGAACCCGAAGTTGATGACGGTTATGTTACATTAGTACGTTGTAAAAAAGAAAACGGCGAAATCGTTGAATGTAAGGAACGTACAGGTATGTGGGCTTGGAAGCATTACCATAAGGAAGATAATACAACAACCTATAAGGAAATGAAGGGGGAAGTTGTATTTGATGGAGTTGATTTTGGATATAACGATGACAAGATTGTTTTACATGACGTTAAATTATATGCAAAACCTGGCCAGAAAATTGCTTTTGTAGGCTCAACAGGTGCTGGAAAAACAACTATTACAAACCTTATTAACAGATTCTATGACATACAGGATGGAAAAATCAGATATGATGGAATCAATATTAATAAAATCAAAAAAGATGATTTAAGACGTTCCCTTGGTATTGTTTTACAGGATACACATTTGTTTACAGGAACAATTATGGAAAACATCAGATACGGTAAGCTAGATGCAACTGATGAAGAAGTAATAGCTGCTGCAAAATTAGCTAATGCCGATAGTTTTATTAGAAGATTACCTGAAGGCTACAATACTTTAATTAAAGGTGATGGTGGAAACCTTTCACAAGGTCAAAGACAGTTACTTGCTATTGCAAGAGCAGCTGTTGCTAATCCACCTGCATTAATTTTAGATGAAGCTACATCAAGTATTGATACAAGAACTGAAAGAATTGTACAAGAGGGTATGGATGCCTTAATGGAAGGTCGTACAACATTTGTTATTGCCCACAGACTTTCAACCATAAAGAACAGTGATTGTATTATGGTACTTGAACAGGGAAGAATTATTGAACGTGGTAGTCACGATGAATTAATGGAACAAAAAGGAACATATTACAGACTTCAAACAGGAAACTCAAAATAATATAGTTTTAAGGAACACTTGCATATATTAAAATGTGAGTGTTCTTTTTAGGTTTGGATAGTTTTATGAGTATGAAAATTAACAAAATAAACATTGTTGTGTTAGTGATAGTTTTTGCTATTGGAAATGTTTTAGTTTACAACAAAATAATTAGTAAATCCTTTACTATAGAAAAGAATATTGTAGAAAGTAATAAATTTAGGAATCCTTACATAAATGAAAAAGTCTTAAAGGAGTTAAAGGAAAATTCATTAAACAGTAATAGAGATTTTAGCGAATTTATAACAGCTAATTATTTACTGAATGATTATTCTTTGAGAAAAACGAAGGTAGATGGAAATAATATTAAAAGAATAAGAAAGCAATTTGTTTTTAATAACAAAGAGGAATATTATAAATTATTAAAAGCTTTCTCTGCAATATACGATGATTTAAAATATTTTCCGGTAGCAAAAGGCAGAAATACAAATTACTGGGTTGGCTATGAGAACGGCTTTGGTGAAAGCAGAAATTTTATGGGAAAATATAAACATGAAGGTTGCGATATTATGGCAGAAAATAATGTATCAGGTTTTTATCCCATAATAAGTTCTACAGATGGAATTGTGGAAAATATAGGGTGGTTACCAAAAGGCGGCTACAGGGTAGGAATTAGAAGCGATAATGGCGGTTATTTTTATTATGCACACTTGTCCTGTTATTCAAATATAAAAAAAGGAGCTGTGGTAAAAGCCGGAACATTGCTGGGCTATATGGGTAATACCGGTTATGGAAGTATTGGCACAGAAGGCAAGTTCGATGTCCATTTGCATTTTGGCATATATATTAAAACTGATAATTATGAGGAATTAAGCGTAAATCCATATTATATTTTGAAATATTTGGAAAATTGTATACTTTATGCAAATTATTGAAAAGAAATGTCACAAAGATTAAAAATTAAATAAATGCCATAGTGTGGTCATAAAACATTTGAATACTATGTTTATATATGCATAAAAATTTATATTAATTCAGTATGTGTCTTGATATAAATTAATATAAAGTGTAAAATACTATTAGTTTAAAAGAAAGAAGGTAATTTATAATGGAAAAATTAAATACTAATAATGCACCTGCAGCTATTGGACCATATTCACAGGCTGTAAAAACAGGAAATTTATTATTTACATCAGGTCAGATTGCACTTGATCCTGCAACAGGTGAAATTGTTGGAACAACAATAGAAGAACAGACAGAACAGGTTATGAAGAACCTTGGAGCTATTTTGAAAGAAGCTGGAGCAACTTATGAAAATGCTGTAAAGACTGTTTGCTTTTTAGATAACATGGATGATTTTGGAGCATTTAACGAAATTTATGGAAAGTATTTTACAGGAAAACCTGCAAGAAGCTGTGTTTCTGTAAAGACTTTACCAAAGAATGTTTTATGTGAAGTAGAAGTTATTGCAGAAATATAATTTATAATTTTTGAAATTAAGGATATAGGAGAAACTTTTATATGAAGAAGGAAAACATGTTTAATGACACATTGGAGGTTTCAAGTTTTAATGGTGAAGGCTATTTACCATTAATCGATTTTGAAAGTTGGAGAGTAGCAGAATTAAGATATATTGATGAACTTGAACCAGATAGAATTGATAATATGCAAAAGCATAATGAAACAGATGAAATTTTTGTTGTTTTAGAAGGGGATTTTACATTATTTCTTGGTGGAAATGGTGATGAGATTGGAGAAATAGAAGCCATTAAATTAGAACCATTGAAATTGTACAATGTTAAGAAAGGAACTTTTCACACACATACACCTGAAAAGAACTGTACATGTTTAATTGTTGAAAATAAAAATACAACAGATGACAATTCTCCTAAAATCAAAATTACAAAGGAACAAAGCAATAAAATTGTTGAATTATATAACAAGGTAAATAAGCGCTAGGCATAAAGCTTAGCGCATTTTGGTGTTTTATGAGATTAGATAAATATTTAACCACACTTGGAATTGGCTCACGAAGTCAGGCAAAAGAATTAATAAAAAAAGGCAAAGTAAAAGTAAATAATATTACGGTAAATAAACCGGAAACTCATATAAATGAGGAAGAAGACGTTGTAAATTTAGATGGTTTGGATTTGAATTATCATAGATTTTATTATTATATGTTAAACAAACCAAAGGACGTAGTTACTGCTGTGTCAGATTTTCAATATACAACGGTTATTGATATTATGGATGTCCAGCCTAAGAAGGGTTTGTTTCCGGTTGGTAGATTAGACAAAGATACAGAAGGCTTATTGCTTATAACAAATGATGGGGAATTATCCCATTGTCTACTTTCTCCTAACAAGCATGTTTCAAAAAAATATTATGTGGAAACAGATGGAGAAATAAGAAAAGAATATATTGATGAATTCAAGAATGGATTTGATATTGGCTTAAAGAACAATACTAAGCCGGCACTCCTTGAAATCATAGATGAAAATAAAGCTTATGTTACAATAACAGAGGGAAAATATCATCAGGTAAAGAGAATGTTTAAGCATTTCGGCTTAAGGGTTACTTACTTAAAACGTTTGGAAATGGGACCGCTGGTTTTAGATGATGATTTGGCATCGGGAGAATATAGAGAATTAAGTAAAGATGAAATTAATTTTTTACTAAAACATAAGGATAATTAAACAATTAAAGTTGTTTCATAAAAGGTTTAGCTGAAATGCAAATCATAATATGAGATATCTGGCAGATAGGTTTAATTAAAAATAGCAATGTATAAGATTAGAATATAAAAATAAGGAATTTAAATGAAAGAAATTATTATAGAAAAAAATCAGGCAGGACAGAGATTCGATAAATTTCTTTTTAAGTATTTTAAGGAAGCTCCAAGTAGTTTTATATACAAAATGCTTAGAAAGAAAAATATAGTTCTTAATGGAAAAAAATCTGATGGAAAAGATAAGCTAAAAGAAAAAGATAGTATTAAAATTTTTATGGCTGAGGACACCATTGCAAAATTTAAAGGTGAGCATAAAACTAATATAGTTAAGCCTGTTAAGTTAGATATTGTATATGAAGATGACAATGTTTTATTCATAAATAAGCCGGCAGGAATGTTAAGCCAAAAAGCAAATGACAACGATGTGTCTTTAAATGAATACGTTATTTCTTATTTAGTAAATTCAGGTCAGATAACAGAGCAGAACTTAGAAACTTTTAAACCGGCAGTCTGTAACAGATTAGACAGAAATACAAGTGGTTTAATTGTCGCCGGAAAGTCATTGGAAGGATTACAGATAATGTCTAAAATGTTCAAGGAACGTACAATGGATAAGTATTATTTAGCTGTTGTAAGTGGATATGTTGATTCGTCCATGACCATAAAAGGTTATTTAAGTAAGAATAGCAAAACAAACAAGGTTACAATTTCACAGGCTGAAAATAATGGTGACTATATTGAAACGGCTTATGAGCCTTTAGAATATAAGAAGGGACTTAAACAGGCTGGAATTACAGTTCTTAAAGTAAAACTTGTTACAGGCAAGCCACATCAGATTAGAGCACATTTGGCTTCAATTAATCATCCGATTATTGGTGATTACAAATATGGCAAAAAAGAGATTAACGATAAATACAAAGAAACCTATGGTATAAAAAATCAAATGTTACATTCATGGCAGTTGATTTTTGAAAAGGTAGAGGGTAGTTGCAGGAATTTATCATACAAAACTTTTGTAGCAAGACCTTCAAAAGAATATACAAATTTCATTGATTTTCAAAACAAATAACGAAACCAAACAGAACAGATTGTAACGAAATTTTTATTTTTATATGAACAATTTTGAATAGAGAAAGGAAGAAAAATGGGTACTTGGTCGTCTAGAGGTCTTAGAGGTTCAACTCTTGAAGACATGATTAATATGACAAATGAAAATTATAGAGATAAAAAGCTTGCTTTGATTCAGAAAATACCAACACCTATTACTCCCGTAAAAATAGATCAGCAAACTAGACATATTACATTAGCTTATTTTGAAAAGCAAAGTACAGTTGACTATATTGGAGCTGTTCAAGGAATTCCAATTTGTTTTGATGCTAAAGAGTGCGCTGTTGATACTTTTCCAATGATGAATATTCATGAGCATCAGGTTAAGTTTATGGAAGATTTTGAAGAACAGGGTGGCATATCCTTTATTATATTATTTTATTCCCATAGAAACGAAATTTATTATTTGCCTTTTACACAAATTAAGGCTTTTTATGAGAGAAGCATAAATGGTGGTAGAAAAAGTTTCAGATTTGAAGAAATTGATAAAGAGTTTATTTTAAAAAGTGCTCCGGGAGCACCAGTACATTATTTAGAAGGGATTCAAAGAGATTTATCTCTAAGAGATAACTAAAAAGATATAATTAATATATAGGAAATAACTAACTTGACATAAAATTTAGATTGTTGTAAAATTAATTTCAACTCACTAACATAGTAACGAATTACCACTTTACAACACTAAAGCGAAAACGAAATATACTGGAGGAATTATGAGTAAGGCATTATTGCATACTCCTGTTGGAGTAAGAGATGTTTATGGCAAAGAATGTGCTGTAAAATTAACAATAGAAAATAACATTAACAAAGTATTTAATTTATATGGATATCATAACATTCAAACACCTACGTTTGAATTTTTTGATATTTTTAATAAAGAAAGAGGTTCTGTTGCTTCAAAGAATTTGTATAAGTTCTTTGACAGAGAAGGTAATACATTGGTTTTAAGACCTGACATAACTCCTTCAATTGCAAGACTTGCAGCAAAATATTATATGGACGTGAATGTTCCAATTAAGCTTTGTTACAATGCAAATACATACGTAAACAATTCTGAACTTCAGGGAAAATTAAAAGAAAACACACAGCTTGGCTGCGAATTAATTAATGATGATTCTGTTGAAGCAGATGCTGAAATGATAGCCTTAGTTGTTGAATCATTGAAAGCCTCAGGCCTTGAAGAATTTCTTGTAGAAATCGGTCATGTAGATTTTTACAATGGTTTAATTGAAGAAAGCGGCCTTGATGAAGAAGCAGAAGAAAAATTAAGAGAAATGATTGTTAATAAGAACGACTTTGGTGTAGAAGAAATTCTTGATGAAAATATTGTAGTTGGAGAAGTAAAAAATGCTATGTTAAAGTTACCTGAACTTTTCGGTTCAGTAGAAGTGTTAAATACAGCAAAGACTTTAACAACTAATAAGAAAGCATTAGATGCAATTAGAAGATTAGAAAAATTATATGCTATATTAGAAGAATATGGTGTGACAAAATATATTAGTTTTGATTTAGCATCTCTTAGCAATTATGGTTATTACACAGGTATTATTTTTAAAGGTTTTACTTATGGAACAGGTGAACCAATTGCTGCAGGTGGAAGATATGATAAGCTTTTAGCACAGTTTGGTAAAAACGCATCAGCCATTGGTTTTGCAATTTATATGGACCAGATTCTTATTGCACACAGTGGTAAAAACGAAAAAACAGATTACGAATATGAAGTAGTAATTTATGAACCCAAATATAGAAAAAAAGCATTTGTGTACGCAACTGAATTAAGAGATAAAGGTGTCAAAACTGAATTAATGTTAAAGAAAAAAGACATTGACATAGAAGAATATAAGCAGTTTAAGACAGAGGATGGTGCTACAAAAGTAACATATATTAACGAATAAGGCATAAGATTATAGGAGATAAAATGAGATATTTAACTTTCGCTCTAGCAAAGGGCAGATTAGCAAAGACAGCAATGGAAATGTTTGAAAAAATAGGTATCCAGTGCGAAGAAATGAAAGATAAAAAAACAAGAAAATTAATTTTTGTTAACGAAGAATTGAAATTACGTTTCTTTTTAGCAAAGGCAAGTGACGTACCTACTTATGTTGAATATGGTGCGGCGGACATTGGTATTGTTGGAAAGGACACAATTTTAGAAGAAGACAGAAAATTATATGAAGTATTGGATTTAGGCTTTGGAAAGTGTAAAATGTGTGTATGCGGACCTGAATCAGCAAGGGAATTGCTTAATAATCACGGTATGATTCGTGTGGCTTCAAAGTACACAAAGATTGCCAAAGATTTTTTTTATAATAAAAAACATCAGACTGTAGAAATTATCAAACTTAACGGTTCTGTAGAACTTGCACCAATTGTAGGTTTGTCAGAAGTAATAGTTGATATTGTTGAAACAGGTACAACCCTAAAAGAAAACGGGTTAGGTGTTTTAGAAGAAGTTTGTCCATTATCAGCCAGAATGGTAGTTAATCAGGTAAGCATGAAAATGGAAGATGAACGAATTAGAAAAATAATTGCTGATTTAAAGGAAGTAATCAACAATTAAAAATTTATTACTAAGTGGATTTGCAGTTAAAAATACAATATAGCAAAAATATTATTGTTTTGGGAAAGGTGATATACATGAGAATTGTAAAATTAAATGAAGATTCAAAGAAAAATATTTTAGAGGATTTATTAAAAAGAAGTCCTAACAACTATGATCAGTATGCAGACAGCGTAAATGAAATTCTTTCTAATGTAAAAGAAAATGGCGATAAGGCTATTTTTGATTACACAAAGAAATTTGACGGTGCGGATATTAACGCTGAAAATATTTTGGTTACAAAAGAAGAAATACAGGAAGCGTATGATTCATTAGAAAACAAAGAATTAGTAGATATTATTAGAAAATCATTAAATAATATAAAAGTTTATCACGAAAAGCAAAAACAATATAGCTGGTTTGATTCAAAGCCTGATGGCTCTTTACTTGGACAGAAAGTTACACCTATTGCAAGAGTGGGTGTTTATGTACCGGGGGGCAAGGCAGCTTACCCATCATCTGTTTTAATGAACGTTATACCGGCAAAAGTTGCAGGCGTTGAAGAAATTGTTATGGTAACACCACCTGGAAAAGATGGAAAAGTTAATCCTAACACATTAATTGCTGCAAATGAAGCAGGCGTTGATAAGATTTATAAAGTTGGTGGGGCACAGGCTATTGGTGCTTTAGCTTACGGAACTGAATCTATTAAGAAAGTAGACAAAATTGTTGGCCCTGGTAATATTTTTGTTGCTCTTGCAAAGAAAGCAGTATTTGGCTTTGTAAGTATTGACTCAATTGCAGGTCCTAGTGAGATTTTAGTTTTAGCAGATGAAACAGCTAATCCAAAATATGTTGCTGCTGATTTACTTTCACAGGCTGAACATGATGAACTTGCATCGGCAATTTTAGTTACTACAAGTGAAGAACTTGCTAATGAAGTTTCAAAGTGGGTAGACAAGTTTGTAAAAGAACTTAGCAGAACAGAAATCATGGAAAAATCTTTAGAAAATTATGGTTATATTCTTGTTGCTGAAACAATGGATGATGCCATTGATGCAGCAAATGAAATAGCATCAGAACATTTAGAAATTTTAACAAAGAATCCGTTCGATACAATGACAAGAGTAAAAAATGCAGGTGCCATGTTCCTTGGTGAATACAGTTCTGAACCTTTGGGAGATTATTTTGCAGGTCCAAACCATGTTTTACCAACAAATGGAACAGCAAAATTCTTCTCACCACTTAGTGTTGATGATTTTATTAAGAAATCAAGTATTATTTCATTCTCAAGAGAAGCACTTGAGCCAATGAGTCAGGATATTCAGAAATTTGCTAAGGCTGAAGGATTAACAGCTCATGCAAACTCAATTAAAGTCAGATTTGATGACTAAATAGATGATCAAATAAGTCTCTTGCTTTAGAGATATTAAACTTTTGTTTTAACAGAAAGGAATATTAAATGAGTAGAATAGGTAAATGTGTTCGTAATACAAGTGAAACGCAAATAGAAATTTCCATTAATTTAGACGGTAGTGGAAAATCAAATATACATACAGGCATTGGTTTCTTTGACCACATGCTTATAAGTTTTGCAAAACATGGTTTCTTTGATTTAGATGTTAAGGTCAATGGCGATTTGTATGTGGATTGTCATCATACAATTGAAGATACAGGTATCACTCTTGGCATGGCTATAAAAGAAGCTTTGGGAGACAAGAAATCAATTAAGCGTTATGGCAACATAATTTTACCAATGGACGAGTCATTGGTTTTATGTGCTCTTGATTTGTCAGGCAGACCATATCTTGTTTTTAAGGGGGAATTTACAACAGATAAAGTTGGTGATTTTGATACAGAAATGGTTAAGGAATTTTTCCATGCAATTACTTATGGGGTAGGAATGAATTTACATATTAATATTTTAGAACCGGGCAATAATCATCATATGATTGAAGGCATATATAAAGCTTTTGCGAAAGCTCTTGACCAGGCAACTTTATTTGATGACAGAATTAAAGACGTATTATCTACGAAAGGAACATTATAATGAATTACATAAATTTAATTCCTTCAATTTATTTATTTGAAGGTAAGGTGGTAAATAAAGATACAAAGGAAGTTATTGGTACAGGTAATCCTGTAGAAATAGCAACTGTTTATGACAATAATGGAGCAGATGAACTTCTTGTTTTTGACATTTCTTCAAATGACAGTGAACACGAAGCAAATATTAGTGCCATGATTAATATTGCAGACTCTGTTGATATACCAATGCTTGTTGGTGGCAATATTAAAAGACTTGAAGATGTTAAAAAATACATTTATACAGGTGCTAAAAAGGCTGTACTAAATGTTGATACAGATATGCATCTTTTAGAAGAAGCTTCAAGCAGATTTGGTAGCGATAACATAGCACTTATTTCAAATTATAATTTGTCAGAAGATATTGAGAAGAAAATTTCATTAGTAATTACTACAAAAGAAAATATTGAGTCATTGAAAGATGTGCTCTATATAAGCAACAATGTTGAAGCTGTAGCAGACAATAAATGTTACGGTGTTTGCTCTGAGACATTTGTAAATGATTTTGACTTTATGAAATATAAAAAAGAATTAAAGGAAAAGGGCATTAAGGTTAATGTTTTTGAAAGTCCTATGAAGTTTGCTGATTTTAAGACAAATTCAGACGGTATGATTCCTGTTGTAGTTCAGGATTATAAAACTAACAAGGTTCTTATGTTGGCTTATATGAATGAAGAGGCATTTAATAACACAATCGAAACAGGCAAAATGACTTATTTTAGCAGAAGCCGTAATGAACTTTGGGTAAAGGGTGAAACATCAGGTCACTACCAGTATGTTAAGGAACTTGCTATGGATTGCGATTTGGACACAATGCTTGCAAAAGTAAGACAGGTTGGTGTGCCATGTCACACAGGAGCAGATACATGTTTCTTTAATAATCTTGTGAAAAAAGAATATGACGATACTAATCCAATGAAAGTATTTGAAGATGTATTTAACGTAATTTTGGATAGAAAAGAGAATCCAAAAGAAGGGTCTTACACTAATTACTTATTCCACAAGGGCATCGACAAGATTCTTAAGAAAGTAGGAGAAGAAGCAACAGAAATTGTTATAGCTGCTAAGAATCCTGATCCACAGGAAGTAAAATATGAAATATCTGATTTCTTATATCATGTAATGGTACTTATGGCTGAAAAAGGAGTAAGCTGGAAGGAAATTACAAAAGAATTATCAAGAAGATAGCAATGAATAATAAATTTTCATGTAACGGAAATTTTATACTACATAAAAAGGTCTAAATCAATTGTGTAAAACAATAATGGTTTTAGACCTTTTATTTATGGAATAAGAAATTTATCCGTGATTTCTTATATAATCAAATCCTTTGGCAAATTATTTTTTATAAGATTCACATAATCTTTTTCGCTATTAAATTTTTTCATAACATCAATTCCAGAATTAACGATAGGAATGTGGTGGTTGTCCGCCCCGGCAGTCATTGGCAGATTATATTTTTTTGCGTACATGTATGCCTGGTCGTTTTCGTCCTGATTATTTTTAGCATTAAATATTTCTACGCCGTTTACATAGTTTGGAAATAATCTGATTTCAGGTATATAAGGTCTGTCCCTAAAAGGATGTGCATGAATTACCATGCCGCCGGCATCATTTACCGCCTGAAACTGTTCTTTAATTGTCCAATATTCCATTTCGGGATGTTCAATCATCCACTGTTTATCTAAACCGTAAATTAGAAAATCCTGTCCATCATAAGTTTCTTCCCAACCAAAGAAAACCTGAAGACCAATTTTATCGCCTGTTTTTTTTGCTTCTTCGTAACCTCGTGAAAACATATTAATTCTATTAATCCAAGGAAAGTTATGAGGGATATTAGAATTGCCTCTAAAAAAATGATCCGTAACAAATATACCTGTATAGCCTAATTTCTTAAATTCTATAGCTGTTTCACTGCCTGAAATAGAAGCACAGGCACTGGCAGCGTTTGTATGTAAGTGAGTTTCGTATTTATACATTGTTTTTTCCTCTATATTTTAATATTTATAAGTATACCATATTTCAGCAAAAAGTTTATGGCAAAATACTACATATAAATTGTGAAAAAACTTAATCTGTATTATAATATAAATACTTATGTAAAAATTTCGTCATTTTATTTTGATGGGGAAATAATAAACTATTTAAGAGGAGTTTTAATGAGAAAATTAGCACTTAGTGATGAAATACTAATGAAAATAGAAAAGCCATCTATGTATATAGGTGGAGAAGTTAATATGATAAAAAAAGATCCTAAAAAAGTAGACGTTCGATTCGCAATGGCATTTCCTGATGTTTATACAATTGGGATGTCTCATTTAGGAATTCAGATTATATATGATTTATTAAACAGACGTGATGATATTTACTGCGAAAGAGTTTATTCTCCATGGGTTGATTTAGATAAAATCATGCGAGAGGAGCACATACCATTATTTGCACTGGAGTCTCAGGAACCTGTAAAGAATTTTGACTTTTTAGGCATTACTCTTCAGTACGAAATGTGTTACACAAATATTTTGCAGTTACTTGACTTAAGCGATATACCGTTTTTGTCAGTTGATAGAAGTGAAGATGATCCAATTGTTATTGGTGGTGGGCCATGCACTTATAATCCTGAGCCTATAGCAGATTTCTTTGATATCTTTTATATGGGTGAAGGTGAAACAGAATATTACCATTTAATTGATTTGTATAAAGAAAACAAAGCTAATGGTGGTACAAGAAGAGAGTTTCTTGAAAAAGCAGCAAACATACCATGTATGTATGTGCCTATGTTTTATGATGTTTCTTATAATGAAGATGGAACGATTAAGGAAATGAAATGCAATAATCCAAATATTCAGGATGTAATAAAAAAAGATATTGTTCTTGATTTTGATAATGTATGCTATCCTGATAAGCCTGTAGTACCTTTTACAAAAATTGTTCAGGACAGATGTGTTCTTGAAATTCAAAGAGGCTGTATTAGAGAGTGTAGATTCTGTCAGGCAGGTTCAGTGTATAAGCCTTTAAGGGAAAAAAGTCTTGAGACATTAAAAGAAATTGCTCTTACCCAGTTACAAAGTACAGGCCATGATGAAATATCATTAAGTTCTCTTAGTACAAGTGATTATAGCAAGTTAAAGGAATTGATAGATTTCCTAATTGAAGAATGTAAGAAGAAAAAAATAAATATTTCATTACCTTCTCTTAGAATTGATGCTTTTTCTCTTGATGTTATGAGTAAGGTTCAGGATGTGAAAAAGAGTTCAATTACTTTTGCACCTGAAGCAGGAACTCAGAGAATGAGAAATGTAATCAACAAAGGTCTTACAGAAGAAAATATTTTAAATGGCTGTAAACAGGCATTTATAGGTGGTTGGAATAAGGTAAAATTATACTTTATGTTAGGTCAGCCAACGGAAACAAATGATGATGTAGACGGTATCATGGATTTGTGCGAAAAAATTGCTGAACTTTATTATGAAACAGTTCCAAAAGAAGAACGACATGGAAAGTGCCAGATTACAGCAAGTACCTCATTTTTCGTGCCAAAGCCATTTACACCTTTTCAGTGGGCACCAATGTGTACAGCTAAAACATTTTTAGATAAGGCTCACAAAGTAAATGACAAAATGAAAACTTTATTAAACAGAAAAAGTATCAGATATCACTGGCATGAATCTGACATTAGTATTTTGGAAGGTTTACTTGCAAGAGGTGATAGAAAATTATCAAAAACTCTTTTGAGAGTATACGAAAAAGGTGGTATTTATGATGCCTGGTCAGAGTATCACAACAGACAGATTTGGGACGAGGCAATTGAAGAAACTAATATAGACATGGATTTCTATATTACAAGAGAACGTAGCGATGACGAAATATTCCCTTGGGATTTTATAGATACAGGAGTAACAAAGAGATTTTTATTAAACGAATGGCACAATGCTCAAAATGAAAAAGTAACTCCGAACTGTAGAATGCAGTGCTCAGGTTGCGGAGCTGCAAGTTTTGGAGGAGGTGTATGTTTTGAAAATTAGAATTAGATTTGAAAAACAGGGCCAAATGAAATTTATAGGTCATTTGGATATGGTTAGATATTTTCAAAAAGTTATGAGACGTGCCAATGTTGATATTTGTTATTCAGAAGGCTTTTCCCCACATCAGAAAATGTCTTTTGCTGCCCCTTTAAGTGTTGGCGTAATTAGCAAAGGAGAGTATTTTGATATTGAGGTAAACAGCTCTCTTTCAAGTAAAGAAATGATTAAAAACATCAATGCTCAAAATGTAGAGGGTGTAAAAGTTGTAAGTTATAAAGAGTTACCAGAGGGTGCAAAAAACGCCATGTCAATTGTGGCAGGAGCAGATTATTTTGTTTACACAGACTTATTTACCGAAGAACAGGTTAATGACTTTTATGCACAGGATGAAATCAACATTCTTAAGAAAACAAAGAAAAGTGAGAAAATAGTAGACATAAAGCCAATGATTCATGAAATGAAGTTTAATGAAGATGGTATTTTTATGAAAGTATCTCAGGGGAGTGCGGCTAACCTGAAACCTGATTTGGTAATGAGTGCATTAGAACAGTTTACAGGAGCTAAGTTACCGGAATTTGTTCAATATGAGCGTTTGGATATGTATTGTTTAGAAAATGATAAATTGGTTTCTCTTAGTGAAATTGGAGGAAACATTGAGTAATATTTTAGTAGTATCAAAAGTAAGAAATAAAATATTAGGTTTTCAATTTGAAGAAAATAAATTAAGTAGAATTTATAATTTGGAAAACAAATCTCTTGTTGGAAACATTTATGTTGGTTACGTTAAGGATATTGTAAAAAATCTTAATGCGGCTTTTGTGGAAATTGATGGCGAAAGTAAAGGTTTTTTATCTCTCAAAAATTATCCTCATAAAATAAAACAGGGTGACAAAATTCTTGTTCAGGTAGCCGGTGATAAGGTTAAGACTAAGGATTATCTTCTTACCTGGAAACTTAATATTTCTGTTGGTAGTGTTATTTTGACTGTTGGAAACAATAATTTTAGTATTTCAAAAAAAATAGATGACAGTTTGTTAAGAGAACAGTACAAGAATAGTTTCTCCCATTTCTGTACTGATGAATATGGTTTTATTTTAAGAACAAATGCCCAAAGCAAAGACTTAAAGAATTTAGAAAATAATATAAATGAAGCTATTGAAATATACAATCAAACAGTTAATAAATTTAATTTCTTAAAGGCTAAAACCCTTGTTTACAAAAAAGATAAACAGTTGGAAGTACTTGAAGATTTTGTATTAAAAAAAGATGGTATGGTTATTACAGATGTTGAACAGATATATGAAAGCTTGAAAGTAGCAGATATTTGTGCTTCTTTTAACGACGAAAAGAAAATAAATCTTATTAATAAATATTCTTTGGAAAAACATTTGAAAAACAGTTTAAACAGGCATGTCTGGTTGAAATCAGGCGGTTATTTGATAATAGAACATACTGAGGCGATGACTGTAATTGACGTTAACACAGGTAAGGCTGATTTCAAATCAAACAGAGATAAAACCATACAGAAAATTAATGAAGAGGCTGCAAAAGAAATTTCAAGACAGCTGCAAATTAGAAATATATCAGGAACAATTATTGTTGATTTTATTGGTTCAGATGAATTAAAAAACGGAAATCTTATAGCTGTAATGAGGCAGGAAGTTAAGAAAGATTATGTAAGTTGTAGTGTTGTTGATATTACAAAACTTGGTTTAATGGAAATAACAAGAAAGAAACAGGAACAGCCATTATATGAAATATTTAGTGAAGCTAAATGATAATTAAAGTGTCTTTTCTAAAGAGAAAAGTTACGGAAAGGAATTTGCTTATGAGAAAATTAAAAAAAATAGCATATTTATTTTTGACAGTAATTATATGTGTAATATTTATTGGATGTGGAAAAAAAGTCAAAAAAAACTCCACAGTTGATTTGTCATGGTATATTAACTTTTCATGGTTTTCAGGTGACTGGGGAAATAATATGGTTTCAAAAGCTATCACAGAAAAAACAGGTTGCTCCATATCTTTTGTTACACCAACAGGTGATCCTAACGAAAAATTAGATGCAATGATTTCCAGTGATACTTTGCCTGACCTTATAACGTTAGGCTGGTGGGAATCTGGAATTGCTCAGATGATAAATGAAGGGAAGGTTTATGCTTTAGATGAACTGTCAGAAAAATATGATACATATTTTATGAAAGTAGTAGATGATGCAGTTGTGAGCTGGCATAAGAGCGATGATGGGCATTTATATAAATATCCAAACTCTGCATGTGCCCCTTCTGATTACAGCAAGTACGATAATTTAGCTTCCAATGAGACTTTTTTAGTAAGAAAAGATATATATGAGGCAATTGGTTCACCAGACATGACAACTCCTGAAGGGTTTGAAAAAGCTGTTGAGAAAGCTGCCAAAATGTATCCTACCGTAGATGGAAAAGAAATGATACCGGTGGGATGTACCCAATTTAATGACAGAGGTTGTGATTCTTTTGACAATTATCTTTTAGATTTTCTTGCAGTTCCTTATACAGACAAAAATGGTAATGCCATTGACAGACTAAAAGACGAAAGTTATGTTGCATGGCTTAAAACCTATAATCGTCTTGCCCGTAAAGGTTTGTTAAAAGATGATATTTTTGTTGATTCAAGAGCGCAAATGTCAGAGAAAATACTAAATGGTCAGTATTTTTGTATGATTTATCAATACACTGACATAGCTGACCAGGAAAAAGCTTTATACAAAGAAAATCCTGATAGCATTTACATAGCTGTAGATGGCCCGAAAAATTTAACTGGTGATGATTATACACTGCCGGGTACAAGTGTAAATGGTTGGACAGTTACATTAATTTCAAAAAACTGCAAGAATCCTGATAAAGCTATTAAACTTTTGTCCTATTTAATTAGTGAAGAAGGTCAGAAAATGACATGGCTGGGTGTAAAAGGTAAAACTTGGGATTATAATGAAGAAGGCCGGCCTGAAATGAAAAAAAAAAGTAAAAAAATTACTATATTCAGACAGAACAACTTTTGATAAAAAATATGGTGCTGATTCATGTTATTGGATGATGCAAAACGATGCAATGGGTGCACAGTGGATTAAAGACGATGAGGATAATCCGGTAACCCAGTTGAAGCAATGGACGCTTCCATATACTACCTATGTAGGGCAGTATACAATAACATTAGATGATTCAACAAAAATAGGAAAAACAAAGAATTCAATTGAAGGTTTGTGGGGAGCAACACTTCCTAAATTATTGCTGGCAAATAGTGACAAAGAATTTGACAGTATATACAACACGTTTATGAAAAAAAGGTACAATATGGGCTTTGAACAGGTTTTAAAGGCGTATACGAAACAGATGAAAATTAACATAAAAAAATTAGGATTGGATAAATGAAAAATAAGAAAATAAGAATTTCATTATGTAATAAAATAATACTTATAATTGTAGTTGCCTTATTTGTATGTACTTGTCTTTGGACATCTGTTATGTTTTTTAATATTTCGAATAATGCCAGAGAAGTAGCATTAACTGACGAAAAAAACAATATGTATAATGTTTCGGCTCAGTTAAAAGATGTTGAAGAAACCTGCTATCTGGTAAGACAGTTAGTTTTGCAGAAAAACAGAATTTTTGAATATATTCAGAAGGTACAAAATAACCAGGATTACAAAGGTGTTGAAAAATTAGATTTTTATAAAAATGAAATTGGCTCAATAGATGCAATGGTAGATATTAATCCATACATATATAATGTTAAGGTTTATGCCAATGCAAATGTTACTGAAAAAGCTCCAAGTTTTTATAAACTTAACCGTTTGCAGCAACAGGAATGGTCAAATAGTTATGAAAATAATAAATGGGTGTTTGATTATAAGGAAAACAAGTATGGAGTAATTGGTAAAACACGACTGGCAGCTATTATAAAAAATGTTACTGATGAAACAGGAAGATTGGTTGCTGTAGTAGAAGTGTCTACGGAATTAAAAAATTTATTTTTGGACTTTGACAAAAACGATAACAATGAATTTACATGTTTTATTTCAAATAAAGGTGAAGTCTATGCTTCAGGTAAAAATAAGAAAACAGTAGATGAGAATATAAATGAAGTTAAACAAATTTGTAAATCAGATAAAAATAATACAATTACAAGAAAATTTAATGGTGAAACATCAATAGTTTCTACAGTATACTCTAATTCTTTAGGTGGAACTTATGTTAGAATTGTTGGCACAAAGAAAATTGTTAATTCCTATTATAAAAGTCAGCTTCTTTATTTTATAGTTGTATTTCTATCAATGATTGTCTTTATTTTTATTGTGGCAATTTTAATAAAGAATTCTTTTTCAAGATTTAATAACCTAACAAAAGAAGTAAGTGAAATAAAAAATGGCAACATCATTAAATTAACTGAAAAGGGTAATGATGAAATATCAGAGTTAGGTAAACAAATTAATAAAATGGTATATTCTCTGGAAAAATTAAATGAAGAGAATATTGAAAGACAGTTGCTTGCCAAAAATGCAGAGATACGTTCCCTTCAGAACCAAATTAATGCACATTTTATGTATAATGTTTTGGAAACAATAAAAATGATGGCTGAAATAAAAGAAGAATATGTAATCAGTGACGCAATTACTACTTTAGGAAATATGTTTAGATATAGTATGAAATGGTCATCAGGAATGGTAGAATTAAAACAGGAAATTCTTAACATACAAAATTATTTAAGTTTAATGAATTTAAGACAGGATTACGAAATCTTTTTGTCGTTAAATGTACCGGCAGAACTTTTACATATCAAAATTCCTAAAATGTCCCTGCAGCCAATTGTTGAAAATTCTGTAAATCATGGTATCGAGGAAATGGCTGAGGACACTACAATTTACATAAAAGTTTTTAAAGAAGAAAATAATGTTATAATTGAAGTATCTGATATGGGAATTGGTATGAGTCAGGAAAAACTTAATGAATTAATTAGAAGCATTAATTCAAAAGAACAGATTTCGGATGACAAAGAACATGGAAGAGCTTTGTATAATGTTCAGCAGAGAATAAAGATGTATTTCGGAAAAGAATATGGTTTGCAGATTTTTTCTCAGGAAGGTGCTTATACAAAAGTTTCAATATGTATTCCGAATGATGAAACATTGTAATTCTTAAACAAAACTTAAGAAAAATTTTTGAAAGGTTCGGTATTAATATGAAAACACTTTTGTTAGTGGAAGACGAAAAACTAATAAGACAGGGAATCCGCTCTATGATTGAACGTTCGGGTGTAGATATTGAAGAAATTATTGAGTGTAATAACGGAGAAAAAGCATTAGAAGTTTTAAAAGAACAGCCAGTGGACGTAATGTTTACAGACATTAGAATGCCTAAAATGGACGGCATAACATTGGTAGGCGAAGTACAAAAATTGGATGAAAAACCACTTATAGCTGCAATTAGTGGCTTTGATGAGTTTGATTATGCAGTAGAAATGCTTAGAAATGGTGTTAAGGAATATATTCTAAAGCCTGTTGATAGAAACAAAATACAGGAAGTATTGGAAAAATTTGACAGTATAATAAATGAAAGAGAAAATCAGCAGAAAAAAAATAAAAAGAACGCATACAGACAACTTCAGTATATGTTATTTTATGATACTGTTACAGACGTTGAAATTGAAAATATCTGTCTCATAGTTAACCAATACATACCTTTAAGTAATTTCATTGTTTTTTGTTTCGGAAAGAAAGAAGAGGACATTGATTTAACTGTTACTAATAAGTATTATTATGTTCAGGGGCAGGAGTATTTGGATATTATTATATGTAATCCAAAATACAAAGACGAAGTCTTAAAAAAATTGGAAAATCATAATATTGGCATAAGCAATGTATATTACAATTTTATGGATGTAAGACAGGCATTTTGTGAAGCTGCTGAAATGCGTAGAACAGCATTTGAAACCTGTACACCAATTGTGGATGCTACTACATATACAGTAATGGAAAAAGAATACGGTTATGGTGTTAAGTTGATGATGCAAACAGCAAATCTTATCTGTTCAAACAAATTAAATGAAGCTTTGGAACAGTTGGAGATATTTGTTGAAGGTGTGAAGAATAGAAAGTATCCAATAAATGAATTTCAGGAACAAATGAAGCTTATTATTTTAACTACAATGAAAGTTTACGAGAAATCATTAAAAAACAAGGAACATGAAGTTTTCGAACTTCTTGATATTTTTTCATACCAGAATATTGATGAATACATGGATGTTGTACGTGGTTGGATTAAAGGTTTTGATGAACTGGTAAGTGACAACATTGATGAACAGAAAACAGGCTTAAAAATGCAAAAAGCCATTGAATACATAAAAGAAAATTATGCTACAGATTTGAATATGGCAGTAGTTTCAAATTATATATCAATGAATTATTCACTGTTTTCATTTAATTTCAAGCAATACACAGGTACCAATTTCGTAAATTATCTAAAGAATTTCAGAGTGGGACAGGCAAAGAAACTTTTAACAGAAACAGATATGAAGGTAAATGAAATTTCAAGAGCTGTTGGTTACGAGCATGAGAAACATTTTATGAAAACTTTTAAGAGTATAACCGGTCTTACACCATCACAGTACAGAAATAATCTAGGTTAGTCTTATAACAGGTTAATCTTATAATACGAAATAAGGACTGTAAGACATAGATAACATAAGAATTTTAACAGTTTTATGTTAGGTAGATAAAAAGGAGATATTATGAAAAAAGGAAAAAAAAAGATGCTAATAAAGATTTTATGTGTAATTATATTTTTAGGCGTAATTGGAACATTAACAGTTGTAGGAATTAATTTATACGTTACAGGTTCTGTAAAAAGCAGAATAGTTACAGTTGAAAAATGCAAGAATTTAGATGCTGACTGCATAATAGTTCTTGGAGCAGGAATCAGAAAAGACGGTAGTCCTACATGGATTTTAGAAGACAGAATTATTGTGGGAGACCAATTATACAAAAATGGTGCCGCATCAAAAATCATTATGTCAGGCGACCATGGCAGAGCCAACCATGATGAAGTCAATACAATGAAAGACTATGCAATTAATGAAAATGTACCATCTGAAGATATTTTTATGGATCACGCAGGCTTTGAGACTTATGATACAATGTACAGAGCCAAAAATGTTTTTGGAGCAAAAAAAGTTGTTATAGTAACTCAAAAATATCATCTATACAGAGCACTCTATATTGCAAAGAAAGTTGGGTTGGATGCTTATGGTGTACCATGCGATTTAAGAAAATATAGCAAGAAAATGACTTATTGGCGATTTAGAGAGTGTTTTGCCAGAGTTAAATCATTTGGTAAATGCATTACAAAGCCTACTTCTAAATATTTAGGAGACAAAATAGATTTAACAGGCAGTGGCGATGTGACAAACGACAAATAATAATATATACAATTAATATTATTGGTAAAACAAAAACAGGGACAGGGAGATTATTATGGACAAGAAATCAATTAATGAATTAAGAAGAAGACTTAAAAAAGACGGTTGTACCTTTACAAAAATATGCGGCTGCTACATTGACGATAACAAAAATAAAGTAACTAATTTAGACGAAATATTTTTAAATCTTGAAGATGAAGAATACTTTAAATATTTAGAAATTGCAAAAAAAGTTTTGTCAACAAACGTGGGAAATAATATCTTAGAACTTAATTTTCCATTAGAAGAAGAAAAGCCGGGTGGCCATCAGCAGTTTCTTTTAGGACTAAAGAAAAGTGGTTTGAAGGATCAGGGGCTTCTTGATACTTTTTACGATATGGTAATTGAAAAATACAATTCTCTTGGCAATTACTTAATTTTATTGTTCCATGACGTATACGATGTTATGACAAAAACAACAGATAACAATAAACTTGATGAGTCAGAAGAAGTTTACGAATATATAATTTGTGCCATTTGCCCTATGGTTTTATCAAAGCCGGGACTTGGCTATAACAAGGATAAAAATAAAATAAGCACATTAAATCGTGAGTGGTTTGTGGGAATGCCTGAAACAGGTTTTGTTTTCCCTGCATTTATTGATAGAAGCAGTGATATTCACTCAGTTTTAATGTATACTGCCGACTCAAAAAATGTTCATACAGAGATGATTGAAGATATTCTTGGTTGTAGAGAAAAATTAACATATGCTCAACAACAGGACGTTCTAACAGACATGGTACTTGAAGTTACAGGCGAGGATATGGTAAAAGATGTAATGGATACTGTAAACATTGAACTTGCTCATGTTTCAGACGAAAATCCTGAATCTTACGTGTCAAAAGAACATATAAAAAGTGCTTTAGAACATGCCGGTATTGCAGAGAACAAAGCTGTAAACATTGGTGATCAATATATGTCATCAATTAATACAGAGGAAGTTCCTTTAATTGGCGACATTGTTCCAAACAAAGCACAAAAAATCGTTAAGAACAATAATGAAAAAGAACTTCTCAAAGAAGAAATTAAAGATTTAAATAGAAAAATTGCCTCAATAGAGGAGACAAATGATAACAATGAACAATTGACTGTTGATGAAGGTGAAATAATAATCACTGTTAATTCAGAAAAGAAAGAGTTAATTCGAAGAGAAAACATTGACGGTGTTAATTGTGTGGTTATTCCGGTTTCGGAATCTGACCATGTAAAAATAAATTAATTAAAGGAGGAAGTTATATGAAAAAACGTATAACAAAAATTGCAGCATTATTATTAGCTGTAATTATGGTATTTACAGGCTGTGCACAGGTTGATGTAAACATGAAACTTAATTCAAACGGTACAGGTAATGCAGAAATGCTAATCACAATTAATAAGTCACAGGCAAATGAAACACTTAAAAAGATGGGAGTAACTGATGCTGAAATTAATGATTTTTGGAAAGAATATCAAAATCAGCTTAAGGATAATGCTACATCTGGCAATATAACATATAGCGAGGAAGTTATTGATGGAAAATCTTACATAAAACTTCAGAATAAGCAAACATTAAGAAAAGGCAAGCTGACTGTTGATTATGGTGCAGGTCCAAACAGTTATTTATCAACTGAAACTGTTTATCAATTAATAAAACCTGAAACTGTAGACAGTGCTGCGGATTTATCTGCAGTAAACACAGATGATATTGAAATGAATATTACATTTACTTTCCCAAAAGAAATTGTATCAACTAACGGTACATTATCTGCAGATAAGAAAACAGTATCATATAAGGTGGCATTAGACAAAACAACAGAACTTTTTGCTACAACAAATAAAAATGAAACAATGGCAAGTGTTAAAGCAAAAATTAAGAAGGCAAACACAATTGCAAATACAAAAATAACTAAAACAAAAGTTAAGAAAACTTCAGCTAAGGCAAAGACTACATCGGCTACAATTAAATTCAAGAAAGTAAGTGATGCAGTTTCTTATGAAGTTCAGTGTTCAACAAGTAAAAAGTTTACAAAGGCAAAAACTTTAACTACAAAGAAAACTTCTTATACAGTTAAGAAGCTTAAAAAAGGCAAGAAATATTATGTAAGAGTTAGAGCTAAGAAGTTGAATCTTATTGAAGATGATGTTTACAGTAAGTGGGTGAAAAAGTCTTTTAAGGTTAAGGCAAATAAAAAAGCAAAAAAATAAGTAAAAAACAACATGAAAAAGTTTGACAAGTAAATTAGTGTATGCTATTATACTATGGTATGCCGCTCAGTGTGGTTATAAGTATTGCTTTTGCAATCACCGAAACTGGCGAGTAATGAGTAATAGGAGGTGCCCATAATGTACGCAATTATAGCAACAGGTGGTAAACAGTACAAAGTTTCAGAAGGCGAAACTATCAAGGTAGAAAAGCTTGGTGCTGAAGCTGGTTCTAAGTTTACTTTTGATCAGGTTCTTTATGTTGACGGTAAGGTTGGAAATCCAACAGTTGAAGGAGCTACAGTTGAAGCTACAGTAGTTGGAGATGGTAAGGCTAAGAAAGTTATCGTTTACAAGTATAAGAGAAAAACTGGTTATCATAAAAAGAATGGTCATAGACAGCAGTATACAGCAGTTACAATCGACAAGATTAACGCTTAATCAGGTGGTTTTATGACAAGAATAACCATTTATTGCAGAGACAATACATACATTGGCTTTTGTATGGAAGGACATTCCGGATATGCAGATGCAGGAGAAGATATTGTTTGTGCAGGACTATCAGTTCTCGCTATTAATTTTGTGAATTCAATTGAACAGTTAACATCAGATGAATATACTCAGTTTGAGCATGAAGACGATGGTATAATAGATTTTGAATTTTCCAATAATATTAGTAAAGAAGCTGAACTTTTAATAAAGTCTTTAGTTTTAGGACTAGAGCAGTTAGAGAAAGAATACAAAGATTTTATAACATTAGATTATAAGGAGGTATAGCTATGATGAAGATGAACCTTCAGTTCTTCGCTCATAAAAAAGGTATGGGTTCTACAAAGAACGGTAGAGACTCAGAATCAAAGAGACTTGGCGCTAAGAGAGCAGACGGACAGTTTGTTAAGGCTGGAAACATTCTCTATAGACAGCGTGGAACAAAGATTCACCCAGGCGTAAATGTTGGACGTGGTGGTGACGATACATTATTTGCTACTTCAGACGGAATCGTAAGATTTGAAAGAAAAGGTAGAGACAGAAAGCAGGTTTCTGTATACCCTGTAGCTGAATAATTAAACACAGACACTATTAGGCTTCAAGTCAGTTTTGATTTGAAGCCTATTTTAACATTAAAAGGTAACTCATTATTTATATTAACAATACAATCGTGGAGGATTATTATGTTTGCAGATTTTGCAAAAATTTTCATACAGTCAGGAAAAGGTGGAGATGGACATGTATCTTTCAGACGTGAAATATATGTTCCAAATGGTGGTCCTAATGGCGGAGACGGTGGAAAAGGCGGAGACGTTATTTTTCAGGTAGATAAAGGACTTAACACTTTATATGAATTTAGACATAAACATAATTTTAAAGCGGAGCCGGGACAGGAAGGTGGCAAGCAGAACAAAACAGGAAAAAACGGTGCAGACCTTATTATAAAAGTTCCTGAAGGAACAATTGTCAGAGAAGAAGAAACAGGAAAAATCGTAGCAGATATGAGTGGTGATAATCAGAGAATGATTATCTTAAAAGGTGGTCGCGGTGGTAAAGGAAACCAGCATTATGCAACAGCAACAATGCAGGCACCACAGTATGCACAGCCTGGACAAAAGAGCATGGAATTAAACGTTACACTTGAACTTAAAAGTATTGCAGACGTTGGTCTTGTAGGATTTCCAAATGTTGGTAAATCGACTTTGCTTTCAAGAGTGACAAATGCAGATCCAAAGATTGCCAATTATCATTTTACAACATTAAATCCAAACCTTGGTGTTGTAGATTTAGATGGTGGAAAAGGATTTGTTATTGCTGATATACCGGGACTTATTGAAGGTGCTTCAGAAGGTGTCGGGCTGGGACATCAGTTTTTAAAACATATTGAAAGAACAAAAGTTATTATTCATATGATTGATGCAGCCTCAGTAGAAGGTAGAGACCCAATAGCTGATATTAAGGCAATTAATAATGAATTAGAAAAATATAATCCTGATTTATTAAAAAGACCACAGGTTATTGCAGCTAACAAAATTGATGCAATTTATGGTGATACAAATGAAGTAATCGACAAAATTAAAGCTGAATTTGAACCTGATATTAAGGTTTATCCTATATCGGCAGTTAGTGGTAAAGGCTTAAAAGAACTTCTTTTCTATGTAAGAAGTTTATTGGATCAGTTTGATGATGCACCTGTTGTATACCAACAGGAATATAATCCTGAAGACTACATTATTACATCAGAATTACCATACACAGTTGAAAAAGTTGAAGATGGTTTATATGCTGTTGAAGGACCAAAAATCGAAAGAATGCTTGGTTATACTAACCTTGAGTCTGAAAAAGGCTTCTTGTTCTTCCAGAAATTTATGAAGGACAATGGTATTCTTGAACAGTTAGAAGAATTAGGAATTGAAGAAGGTGACACAGTTAAGTTATACGGTCACCAGTTTGAATATTACAAGTAAGGAGTAGATTATGAATAGCAAACAAAGAGCTTATTTACGAAAAATCTCTGCTACAATCGATCCAATTTTTCAGGTTGGAAAATCTGCTGTAACACCTGAAATTACAGCAGCAATTGATGAAGCATTAGAGAAACGTGAAATTATAAAGTTAAATGTTTTGAAAAACTGCTTATATGAACCAAAGAACATTGCAGAGGTTATTGCTGACAGAACCCGTTCTACAGTTGTTCATGTAATCGGAAGAAAAATTGTCTTATATAGACCTGCAAAGGATGAAAAAGACAGAAAGATTATTCTTCCATAAGTTTAGTGGAGTTATTATGAAAATAGGAATTTTAGGTGGTACATTTGATCCCATTCATAAGGCACATATATATATGGCAAAAGAAACTTTAAAACAGCTTAAGTTAGATAAAGTATATATCATGCCTTCACCATGTCCACCACACAAAAATACAAAAAATATTACATCAGATTTTCATCGTGTAAACATGATTAAGTTGGCGGTAGCTAATGAAAAAAATGTTGAGTTTTTTGACTACGAGTTAAAGAACCACTTAAGTTACACAGCTGACACTTTAACCAAACTAAAATCAGAGCATAAAGAAGATGATCTTTATTTTATAATTGGCGGCGATTCTGCTGCAACTTTTACTAGCTGGTATCAGCCAGCTGTGATTCTAAAAAATGCCAATTTGGTTATTGTTAATAGAAAGGATGAAAATCAATTTAATATAGAAAGTATAGTTGAAAAGATTAAAGAAGAAGTGGCTGCTAATGTTTATTTACTTAATGTTAAGGAGTCTGATATTTCATCCAGTGATATACGAACACAAAAAATAGAAGCTGCAAAAGATTTATTGCCTAAAGGTGTATATGAGTATATTGTAGAAAATAATCTCTATACAGATGGAAATATAAATAAGGCATGGTCTCTTAGCAAAATTAAGGCAGATTTGAAAAATGTCTTAAACAAACACAGATATGAACATACTTTAGGTGTGGCAGAAACAGCAAAGAAAATGGCAGAAGCCTTTAACGTTAATCCAAATACAGCGTATTTAGCCGGTATATTACATGACTGTGCTAAATACTATTCAGATTCACAGTTACTTAAATGTTGTAAGGATAACAATATTTTAGTGACAGACTATGAAGAAAAAGCACCATATCTTCTGCATGGAAAAGTTGGCGCTTTTATTGCAAAAACAAAATATGGTATAGTAGATGAGAATGTTTTAAATGCTGTTCTTTGGCATACTACCGGTAAGGAAAACATGTCTGATTTAGAAAAAATAATTTTCTGTGCTGACTATATTGAACCAGGTAGAATTGTGCAGCCTAATTTAGAATATCTAAGAAGCATTTCGCTTCAAAATTTAGATTTGCTGACTTATAGTATTTTAAAAGATACATTGGATTATTTGAAAAGTAAAAATCAAATTATTGACAGCTATACGCAGAAAGCATTTGACTACTATAAAAACAAATTAGGAGAATAAAATGGAATCAAGAGAATTAGCAAAAATTGCATATAATGCATTAGATGAGAAAAAGGGAATTAATATTTCAATTATTGATATTTCAGAAATTTCAACTTTAGCTGATTATTTCATTATTGCAGGCGGTAATAACGAAAATCAGGTTAAGGCATTAGCTAACAGCGTTGAAGAAGAAATGCATAAAGTTGACTGCAAGCCAAAACATATTGAAGGTTTTGATAACGCTAATTGGATATTAATGGATTTTAGTGATATTATTGTTCATGTTTTTAATGAAGAAGACCGATTATTCTATGATTTAGAAAGAATCTGGCGTGATGGAAAACATTTGGAAGTTACAGATTTATAAAATTATCTATAGAAATTTAGATAACGTTTCTTTTATAATATTAGGTTTATAAAATTATATTAATAATTAGATAGTTTAAAATTTAAGATATTGTATTTTTAACGTTAGATATATTTGTTTATATAATTTTCAGTATATTATTGTATTTATTAGGAGGTAAAAATATGTGGGCATATGAAAGTGTTTTTTATCAAATATATCCTTTAGGATTTTGTGGTGCTCCTTTTGAAAATGATGGCAACTTACAGCATCGTATTAAAAAAATACATGACTGGATTCCACACATAAAGAAAGTTGGTGCAAATGCAATTTATTTTTCTCCGCTATTTGAGTCAGATACTCATGGATATAATACAAGAGATTACAAAAAGATAGATGTAAGATTAGGCACAAATGAAGATTTTAAAGCGTTGTGTGAGGATTTACACAATAATGGCATAAAAGTTGTTTTAGACGGTGTTTTTAATCATGTGGGACGTGGATTTGAACCATTTATGGATGTATGTAAGAATAGAGAAAATTCACCATACTTAAACTGGTTTCACATAGACTTAAACGGCAATTCCAACTATAATGACGGCCTATGGTATGAAGGTTGGGAAGGCAACTATGATTTAGTTAAATTAAATCTTCAAAATAACGATGTTGTGGAATATTTATTAGATGCTGTTTCTTTTTGGATAAATGAATTTGGCATAGATGGCATCAGATTAGATGTTGCATATTGCCTTGACTTTGATTTCTTAAGAAGATTAAGACGACATGTTGATTCTTTAAAAGAAGATTTCTTTTTAGTTGGAGAAATGCTTCATGGTGACTATAACCAGAGAATGAATGATGAAATGCTTAATTCAGCAACAAATTATGAATGTTATAAAGGTCTTTATTCAAGTTTTAACAGTATGAATATGTTTGAGATTAATCATTCATTGCTACGTCAGTTTGGACCTGAGCAATGGACATTGTATAAAGGAAAACATTTATTGTCTTTTGTGGACAATCACGATGTTACAAGAGTTGCAAGCATTCTGACAAATGAAAAACATTTACCACTTATATATGCCTTAATGTTTGGCATGCCGGGGATACCATGTGTTTATTATGGCAGCGAATGGGGAACAAAGGCAGATAAGTCTCAGGGAGATCCTGCACTTAGACTTTCATTTGACCAACCGGAATTTAATGAACTTACACAATTTATCAGTAATTTAAGTGCAGCAAAGAAAAACAGTGTTGGCTTAAATTATGGTGATTTTACATCAGTGCTTTTAACAAATAAACAGTGTATTTTTAAGCGCGCTACTGAAAATGAAACAGTTTATGTTTGCATTAACGCAGAAGAAAATGTCTTTGATGCATACTGTGAAGTGAAAAATCACACATATACGGATTTAATTACAAATACACCTATAGAAATAGGAGAATGCTTTAAAATGCCGGGATATAGTGCATTTTATTTAATGAATTAAGTTTAAAATAAATTTCATATTTAATTAATAAAACTATTATAGATTAATATATGTAATACTAGGAAAGGAAGTGCTATTATGGCAAGAGAAATGGTTCCTGTAACATTACTTACAGGTTATTTAGGAGCAGGTAAAACAACATTATTAAATCAGGTACTTACAAACCAGAAGGGTTATAAAGTAGCCGTTATCGTTAATGATATAGGTGAAGTAAATGTAGATGCATCTCTTATTGCAAAGGGCGGACAGGCTACATTACAGGATCAGAATCTTGTACCTCTTCAGAATGGATGTATATGTTGTACATTAAGTACAGATTTAATTAATCAGATTATAGATTTGGTACAGTCAGGAAAATTTGACTATATTTTAATTGAAGCAAGTGGTATTTGCGAACCTATTCCAATTGCTCAGTCAATTTGTATGTTAGATGGTTCTTATGACAAGAGAGCAAAATTAGCAAGACTTGATAATATCGTTTCTGTAGTTGACGTAGCTAGAATGGCAGACGAATTTGGTTGTGGTGACAATCTTGTAAAAGATGATATTGATGAAGAAGATATTGAAAATCTTTTAATTCAGCAGATTGAATTCTGTAATACAATTATTTTAAATAAGGTTGACACAGTTACACCTGAACAATTAGCTAAAGTAAAAGCGATTATTAGAACACTTCAGCCTAAGGCTGTTATGTTTGAAACTAATTATGGTGAAATTGATGTTGATGAAATTCTTGATACAAAGAGATTTGATTTCGAACAGGCAAGTATGTCAGCAGGTTGGATTCAGGAATTAGAATCATTTGATAATGAAGAACATCATGAAGAAGATGACCATGAAGAACACGAGCATCACAATCACGATGAACATGAACATCATCACGATCACGACCATGAGGACGAGCACCATAAACATCATCATGACGAAGAAGATGACCATGAACACGAACATCATGACCACCATGACCATGAAGAAGGTCACCATCATGGACACCATCACCATCATCACCATGGAGAAGGTGAAGTTGAGGAATATGGTATTGGAACTTTTGTATATTACAGAAGAAAACCATTTGCAAAAGAAAAATTTGAAGACTGGTTAGATGAAATGCCAAAAACAATCATAAGAGCAAAAGGTATTATCTGGGCTGCTGAAAATAACAATGATGCATATATGTTTGAACAGGCAGGAAAACAGATTAACATTAGCAATGCGGGACAGTGGGTTGCAACAGCTCCTCGTAGAGTTAGAGCTAAAATGATGAAAGAAGATCCTACACTGGTAAATGATTGGGACGAAGAAGTAGGAGACAGAATGATTAAGGTTGTATTTATTGGCCATGATATGGATAAAGAGGCAATTATTGAAAGCCTTGATAAATGCTTAGCTTATTAATCAGATAATATGAGTAACAATATAAATAATTATATTATTGTTTCATTATAGTAATAAGCAATTAAAAGCTTATATAAAGTAAAAAACGTAGTTTTTAAATATCTAAAAACTACGTTTTTTATATACCTCATAATAATAAAATAATAATAAAACAACCAATTATTAAAAGAATTAATTTAATATAATTGTCTTAATATAACTTTTAATTCAATAAGTTTAATATAATTGCAATCGTTACAACTATATTAGTTCTAAAATTCTTTTTATACTGTATTACGGTTCTTAAACTATATTTCTTAAACTATCTTACGGTATAAAGCGTATGCTTTACCAACAATTGTACAATCATCAACTATAATAGGATCCATATTGTCATTTTCAGGCTGAAGACGAATATAACCATCTTCTTTATAAAAAGTCTTAACTGTAACCGAATCATCTATTAAAGCAACTACAACGTCTCCGTTATTAGCAGAGTTGACCTTCTCTACAATTAAAAAATCACCGTCATAAAAACCAATATTAATCATGCTTTCACCTTGAATCTTTAAAATAAAAGTTTCATTGTTAGGTAGAAATTCTGTAGGAAGAGAAAAATAATCTTCGATATTTTCAACTGCAAGTAGTGGTTCACCGGCAGCAACACGTCCAATAATTGGAATATTAGTCATGTCTCTTCTCGTCAAACCGAATTCATCATCAATTATTTCGATTGCACGTGGCTTAGTAGGATCTCGTCTTATATATCCGTTCTCTTCTAATGTATTAAGATGTGAGTGAACGGAAGAAGTAGAGCGTAAGCCAACTCTTTCACATATTTCCCTAACTGTAGGTGGATAACCTTTTTTCAAAATTTCTTCTTTTATGTAATCTAAAATCAATTGCTGCTTTTCACTAATTTTTCCTGGCATAAAATTTTTTACCTCCTTTTTTCAAAAGTACCATTTATGGGACTACCTATATGATAATATTAACATAGTTCCTGATAAAAAACAACAAGATTTCGAAAATATGTTCGAAAATATATTGACAAACACTTGTTCGGATGATAATATAACATTACAGAACAAGAACAGATGTTCTTAAAGGGATAAGCAATACATACTAAAAGAGCTATGCGAGGAGGAAGATATAATGAATACAGGCAGAAGAGACGTGATTAAGAAAAGAAGAGTTAATCTTTTACGGAGAAGAATAGTTATTGTTGGTGTTACATGTATAGCAATGTTTTTAATATGTGCCACATTTGTTAATTTATATAATGTGAATGCAAATAATACAAGTAAGAATCCTTTATATAAATATTACACAAGTTACCAGATTGAACCAGGTGATACATTAACATCTATTGCTCAGAAGTACACAATTAATAGTGATGTATCTGTACAGGATTATATTGATGAGGTTAAGAAGAATAATAATCTTGTTAGCGATAAGATTAACAGTGGAAGTTATTTAGTTGTTTCATATTATTCAAACGAGTATAAATAAAGCTTGCCTTTATTTTATACCATATATATCTTTAGTTAGCCGCAAATGTTTAACGCACATATTCATTTGCGGCAATTTTTTTATATATTTACTATATTTGTGAGTAGTATTTGAATTAATTTTTTATTTAATTATGTTTAGATTTTCTTATTTTTAATCTTTTCTCAGTTTGACGGCGTTTCTGGCTTTGCGTCTACGTTCGTCTTCAATAGCTGCGTAATGTTTTTTTGTAGTATTTACATCCTTATGACCTAAAACATCTGCTACAAGATAAATATCACCGGTTTCCTTATAAAGAGCAGTGCCATAGGTACTTCTCAATTTATGAGGCGTAATTTTTTTTAAGTTAGTAACTAAGGAAGAATACTTTTTGACCAAATTTTCTACAGCTCTAACACCGATTCGTTTTTTTTGAATAGAAAGAAAGAGTGCATTTTCATGACCGGATATAGGAACAATTAATTTTCTTTCTTCAATATAGTCTAAGAGAGCTTTTTCAACTTCTTCACCAAAGTAAATAACGGTTTCGTTGCCACCTTTACGACGGATTTTTATACCGGAATTCTTAAAATCAATATCATTTATGTCAATACCAACACATTCAGAAACACGAATACCAGTTCCAAGTAAAAGAGTCAATATTGCTAAATCTCGTGTTTTAGTTTTAGCATGAAATTTCTGTTGAGATTTCGTTAGCTTATCGCCTGTGTCAACTTCATCAAGTAAATTGCCCACTTCATCAGCGTCTAATCTTATAATTTCCTTTTCATGGATTTTAGGGATACTTACAATAGAAGCAGGATTAGTCTTAATCATCTCTTTTTTATAAAAGTATTTGTATAATGTTCTAAGACAGGCAAGTTTTCGCATTATGCCACGTTCTTTGTTAATATGCTCCTTGCCATCTTCAGTTACATAATACTTTAAGTATTCAAGATATTCTTCGATATCTGTTGCAGTAATTTTATCTAAAATATCCAGTGGTAGAGAGGTGATTTCTTTATCTTCCACATTAGGATTATTTTCTTTTAAATAATTAAAGAAAACAATTAAATCATATCCATAACCAATACGTGTACGGGAAGAAGTAGTAGGCTCGATTCCTCTAAAAAAATCCTTGCAAAACCATGGTAATTTTTTTTGTAATTCCCTTAATTTTAATTCGTTATTTATTATTACCTGATCATGGTAATTTCTCGTTGTGTTATTTTTTTCAATGTTTGGCATATCTAAACTCCTTCAATATTTGGGTTAATCAAAACTCTTGTTACATAAAGCTGTAAAAATACTGTTTTTACAGTCTGGATTTTCTTTGGTTAATGTTTTAACTAAATTCTTTATATATTCTCGTTTTGTATGACCATCAACTGTACATGGATTTTTAGCAATCGGCAACTGATATTTATTTGCAAAGCCAATTACTTCCTTTTCAGGCACATACATTAACGGTCTGATGACTTTTAAATTAGTATTACTCAAATGAGTAACAGGAGAGAAGCAGTGGAACCGCCCTTCATACAACAACGACATAATAGCTGTTTCTATCATATCATCTTTGTGATGAGCATAAGCAATTGTATTGAAACCAAGCTCCTTTGCATGATTGTTTAAAGCCCCTTTACGCATTTTTGCACATAAAGAACATGGATTAGATTCCTTTCGCTTGTTAAAAACAATATCTGAAATTTGTGTTTCGACAATATGTAAATCAACATCTAAATTAGAGCAATAGTTCTTAATTTGATGGAAATCCTGTATACCAAAGCCTAAATTAATTGTTATACCAATTAAATCAAAGCTTTTAGGATAAAAGCGTTGAAGTTTTTTCAATGCATAAAGTAGAGTTAAACTGTCTTTACCGCCGGATATACCCACAGCAATTTTATCTCCATCATTTATCATATTATAGTTGTCTATTGCCTGGCGGACATAACTAAATAGTTTTTGTTCTTTCAAATTTAAACCTCCAAATTAAACAATATAGTGAATTATATATATGCTACGTTTATTAAGAATCTAAAAAAGACGAATAAAACCGTTTGCAGTTTTATTCGTCTTTTAATTATAGTATTAATCTAAATATAAATCGAACTAGCAATTGATAATTCTGTTAATAGACTAATTTAACTAATATATTCATTTATGCTTATTGTATTAAATATAAATATTTAATACAACCTTAAATAACGTTATATATAGCAAATTATAATTTCAAGAAGCAGATAATTTTTTTATCTATTTTACATTATTAATTAGATTTTTTTACTTATAACATAGAAAGCAGATAAAACTTATAATTAGAATAACACAACTATTCGCAAAAGACAAGTTTAACGAAAAGTATGTCAAAGAAAATAGTATAAAATATAGCTTAATAAGCTTTTTAAAGCACATTTTCAATTAAATTCTTAAAATATTCAGGAATAGGTGCTTCATATTCTACATATTCTTTTGTTGTAGGATGTATAAACCCAATTGTTTTTGCATGCAAACATTGTCCCTGTAATTTAAAGGGACATTTGTTATGGTTATAAACATCGTCACCAAGTAACGGATGATTTATGCTTGCCATGTGAACTCTAATCTGATGTGTACGACCGGTTTCTAATTGAAACTCACATAAAGCGTATTTATCAAATTGTTTTAAAACTTTGTAATGGGTAACTGCATGTTTTCCGTTGCGTTCATTAATTGCCATTTCCTTACGTTTTGTAGGGTGTCTGCCAATTGGTGCATCTATTGTACCTTTAGTTTCATCGAAACGTCCCTGAACTATACCCCAATATTTTCTTGTAATTGTATGTTCTTTTAATTGTTCAGCAATAAAATTATGGCTGTAATCATTTTTACAAATTATTAAGGCGCCGGTTGTATCTTTATCAATTCGATGTACAATTCCGGGTCTTAAAACACCGTTAATGTTTGATAAATTGTCTTTACAATGATACATTATTCCATTAACCAAAGTACCTGTATAATGTCCTGGTGCAGGATGTACAACCAAATCTTTAGGTTTATTTACGATTAAAACATCATCATCTTCGTATATAATATCTAAAGGTATGTTTTCAGGCTCTATATTAGCTGTAACCGGCTCAGGAATATTAATTGTTATGCAATCATTTTCCTGAACTTTATAGTTTGCCTTAGACGATTTTTCATTAACTAAAACATCGCCATTTTTAATTAATTTCTGTATATAATTGCGGGAATTATTATCTAATAAATCTGTTAAATATTTGTCTAAACGTATATTTTTATTAGATGAATCCACGTAATAAGTTTCACACATATTTAATCTATTAATTCCTTTCAAGTCAAGTATATATCATTTTATTATTTTTAATGTTTCTTTAAAGAAATTATTGTGTTAAAATCTTCTTCATTAATTTTTAATATGCATAATAAAACAATTCCAATACATGAAATTGTTACATAACAGTCGGCAACATTGAAAACCGGAAAGTTAATTGGTTTAAAATAGATAAAATCAACAACATAGCCTCTTACTACTCTGTCAATTAAGTTCCCTACTGCTCCTGCCAGCAACATTGATAAAAATATATTTAAAATTAAGAATATTTTATTATTTGTTTTTTGATACAGTAAATTAACATTTCTACTGAAAATACATATAAAAAATATTGCAATTAAAGTAAATATAATAAACATTAATATTTTGCCGGAGAACATTCCCCAGGCTGCCCCTCTGTTTCCACCATCTAAATAATGTAATAATAATACATCTTTTATAATGTGAAAGTCATTTTTGCCTTTTAAAGCAATTATTGCAGCATATTTGCTTATCTGATCAATGAAAACTAAAAACAATGCAAAAACAAGCATTTTTAGGTTTGATTTTAATGTTTTATTCATTTACAATTACCTTTTTAACACTTTCTAATAAATCATTTTTTGAAATTTCACGGTTGATTGAGGCTTCACCTATGGAATTAGCTACGATAAACTTAATAATTCCTGAATCCATTTTTTTATCATTTAAAGTTGCTTCAACAACTTCTTTAGCCTTAATATCTGATGTCTCAATTGGCAACTTATATAATTTAAGTACATCTAATATTTCATGGTACTGGTCTTTGGTAATAAAACCTTTCTTGTATGATATGTATGATGCAGCGTTAATTCCAATTGAAACGCACTCTCCGTGTAAAAGAGAAAAGTTCTTTGTTTTTTCAATAGCATGGCCAATTGTATGGCCAAAATTAAGTAGTGCACGTTCGCCTTTTTCCTTTGGATCATTTTCAACAACACATCTTTTTATATTGCAGCTAACAAATAATAACTGACGTAATGTTTCATAATCTTTATTTAAAACACCATCAATATTTTCTTTAAGCCAGTTAAAATATTCACCGTCGTTAATAATACCATGCTTGATAACTTCGCCCATGCCTGATAAATATTCTCTTTCTGGAAGGGAATTTAAAGTGCTTAAATTCATATAAACTAATTTAGGCATGTAGAAAGCACCAACCATATTTTTGTAAGCTTTAAAGTCAACACCTGTTTTGCCACCAATGCTTGAATCTACCTGAGATAATAATGTTGTTGGAATTTGAACAAAATCAATACCTCTTAAATATGTTGCTGCAGTATAACCTGTCATGTCTCCTGTAACACCGCCACCTAGAGCAAGAAGCATATCGTTTCTGTCAAATTTATTTACGATTAAATTTTCGTAAATGTCGTTAATTGTATCCAAATTCTTATACTGTTCTCCAGCTTTAAATTCGTGTAAAATAATCTGTTTGCAGTGTGGCTTTAGGAGATTTAAAAGTTCTTCTCCATATAAAGGACCAACTTTTGATTCTGTAACGATGCATAATTTTCTGTTTTTTATATTAAATTTTTCTAATTCTACTAAAAGATTTGTAAAAGAATCTGAGAAAACTATGTCGTAGCATGGCTTTTCCTCGTAGTTTACTGTTATTCTGTTTGATAAGTTTTCTAATGCCTTTATCATTTCTGTCTCCTTATTTATTATGTATTTGATATTAATTATTCATAAACTCTTATTTTAATTAAATTTCTACCTTTTTTCGTTTCTTTAAGCACACCATCATAAATAAATCTACCCTTGCCTCTTACAGATACAATATCGCCTTCTTTAACAGTTGCTCCATTAGATGTGGTTGATTTTCCGTTGATGAAAACTTTTTTCTCTTCAATTAATGGAATAATACTGTTTCTGGTTGCTTTAAAAGCAGTTGCAATAAGACTGTCTAAACGTACATTAGAAATAGTTCCCATTACTTCTCTTAAGTTAGGAACAATTTCTAAATCAGTTGAATCTGACAAATTGATTTCTATTTGAGTGTGTTTTATTTTAAATAAATTATCAATTATATAATCAGCAATATCTTCTTTACAATAAACATAAGCATCTTTTTCCTTAGTAAAAATATCGCCGATTTTACTTCTGTTAATGCCTAAATTTAAAATAGCACCTAAATAATCCCTGTGACTTAAAGTGTCTGAAAATTTGGAATTAATAGGAGCTATGTGTAATACAGATATAGGAATATGTTCAGTATAATATATCTCCTGTGGAGAAAATACTAAAATCTTTCTTTCTGCATAATTATTACCTCCTGTAACATCTATATTAACAGGAGGTAATGTATTTTTTATTTGATTAAATATACTAAGTTCATTAATATTTAGAAAATCAGAATATGTATAAATATTACGGTCGTATGAAATACGAGCTAATTCTTTGATTCTGTTAGTTAAAAATAATTCGTCTTTGTTCATAATATTAACATGTCCCGGTTCTAATAACTTCCTCTGGAAGAATAATTATGTGATGAATAGTCACTTGTGCTGTCGTTTACAGAGTCCTGAAAATCACCCGTAATATCTACTGAATGAGGAGTTACTAAATAAATGTAACCACTGATTTTCTGAAGATTTCCTGAAATAGCATAGCAACCGCCAATAACTGAATCAACAATACGCTGTGCTAAATCAATTTTGATACCTTCTAAATTAAGTACAACTGACTTGCCATCTAATAATGTATCGATAATTTCTTTTGTAGTTTCATAATGTGTTGGTTTGATAACGCATACTTCCATATCTGTTCCTGATGAAGAACCCCTCATAGGTACAACCTTACTGTTTCTTGAACTTCTAGAACTTCTTATGGATTGAGCGGCTCTGCTTCGTGTGTGTGTTGTTGAACGTGGAGCTTCTTCTTCCTCCTGACGTTCAGCTTTTGCGGCAGATCTTCTGGATGGTGTTGGATGATCTATTTCTTCTTCAATTTCATCGTCAATATCATCATAGTAATCATCATCATATTCATCATTATAATCCATTGTAAATACGCTTTTTATTTTATCTCCAAATTTTGACATATTATTCTCCTAATTTAAATATTATAGTTTCTTTCTCCAAAAATTCCGGTTCCAACTCTAATCATTGTTGCTCCTTCTTCTATTGCAACCTGGTAGTCACCAGTCATTCCCATTGAAAGCACATTCATACTAACATTATCAATGTTTTTCTCTGTTATGTCAACCGATAATTTCTTCATATTACGGAAATATTCTCTATTAGTTTCAGGATTATCCGTATATGGCGCAATTGTCATTAAGCCTTTGATTCTTACATGCTCAAGTTTACTTATTTCACGTACTAATTGTTCTGTTGTCTCAGATGTAATACCAAACTTACTTTCTTCATTTGCCATGTTAACTTCAATAAGAATATTGGCAATTTCATTTTTCTTTGCAAATTCTGTTTCGATTTGATTTGCAAGTCTTAAAGAATCAACAGAGTGGATTAATTCAACTTTACCTACAAGATATTTAACTTTATTTCGCTGCAAATGACCAATCATGTGCCATCTTATGTCTTTGGGTAAAATCTCGTATTTTTCAGTTAATTCCTGTACTTTATTTTCACCATAATCTAAAACTCCAGATGGTAGAGCCTCTTCTATTGCTGTGTAAGGTTTGGTTTTGCTTACTGCAATTAAAGTAACTTCTTTTGGATCACGTCCAACTTTCTCGCAGGATTTAATAATGTTTTCTTCTACCTGTTTTATATTTTCTAGTATCATTTATATTCACCCTTTCTATTGGAAAATTATCTGATTTTCTGAAACTTTGCTTGCATCTAATACAATACGGTCATATATTTCAAGACCGGATGTTTCATTTGCCACAATGTAATACTCATCTAAAGTATCTAATATGTTAACAATTGTAAATACTGTGTAACCGTTATTTATATTGTAAACGCCCATAAAATCCCTTGTTCGTTCAACTACATAGCTTGAATGTGAATCGGATTTTGTTATCACATCGCCCGGTTCAAAATAAGACTGGGCTACATAGTAGTTGTCATCGTCGCTGTATGCAATCGGTGGATAGTATATTTCAGATTGATTAGTTTTTGAATTCTGTAGGTTAAATCCTATACTGTTGCCATTCTCACCTTTTTTGCTATATTCTTTTGGAATAACATATAATTTGCTTGTAACAACTGAAGATTTAGGAACTTTTAATCCGGATACAGGTGTTTCAACAATTTCTATATCCAAAAATCTGTCTGTTGCATATCTTATTGCATATTTAGATAATGTAATAACACCATATTTCTTCTTGTCTTTTCCTTTTACAATCTTGAAATTAGCTGTTGTTGTCAAATTGTCCTTCAAAAACTTAACTGAAATTTTTGAAGTGTTTTTGTATTTTTTTATATCGCTTTTGTTAAACTTTAAAACAATGTTCCATTCTTCATCATTTATTGTTTTATAAATAGGTGAACCTTTTTCTATTTTGTCACCTGAAGAAAAATGAGCTGTTGTATAATGATTTTTATCAAAGTCGGACTCTTTAACTCTCTTAGGTGTTATTGTTTCGTAATCATCAACTCTATATAGCACTATACCTGTTGCCTGAGATTTCTGAATTGAAAAAATATCACCTTTTTCTTTTGCCATCTTTTGTAAAGAATTCATATTTATTAAGTCAACAACCGTGCCCTTAATTGTGCTTTTAAAATCATATACAGATGAAAAATCCATGTCATCAAAATTATTTGTAAAATCATTTAATAAATCATTTATTTTAGAGAGATTTTCATCTGTCAGCTTAGAATTATCTTTGCTGGAATCTAAAAGAATGTCACTTAACTGACCTGTTGAATCAATACTATATAAAGTAGAGTTCTTTGACACCCTTGAACCTTCTCTTATAAAATAATCAATGTAACCTGTCTGAGAGGCATATTTTATAATTTCTTTTCTAAGGGCAATTCCATGATAAGAATTGTCCAATTTCTCTGCGTTAGAACCTGCATTTACTTCGTAGTATTTTGTCCTTTCTGTTGTAAAATATATAACAATATTTATAAACAAATATATTAAAATAAGACCGAATATAACGATTCCAACATTAATATTTAAAAATTTAGTTTTTTGTCTGTCTTTTTGTGTACTCATATATAATAAGTTCTCCTTAAACCTCATATAATTATCGTATAAAATACATTGTAAGTCAACTAAAATAGGCTGTTTTAAATAAAAATAGGCTGTTTTTTAATAAAAAAACTATGAATGTATTTTTTTGTAATAATGGGAAAACATATAAATATGCTGATAAAGGAGGTAAGTATATGAATTCAAAAGGATTAGACTATTTTGCATTAGTTGTTACTATAATAGGTGCAATTAACTGGGGACTTATTGGTTTTTTCAAATTTGACTTGGTTGCATTTCTATTTGGCCAAATGTCATGGATTTCACGAATTGTTTATGCAGTAGTCGGTTTATGTGGATTATATTTAATTAGTTTATTTGGAAGAGTATTATCTCTTGGAGAAAAATAACTAAATATTACATTAATAAAAGGAAGTATCTATGCTAAATATCGTCATTAACCAACTTGCTAAATGATGTTAACATTTTCACTTCCTTTTATTGATTTAGTATTTAATTCTTATACATTTCACGCCATTCTAAGTCACCACGATTTAATGACTTAATTAAAAGCTCTGCTGTAGCAACATTAGTTGCTAACGGAATATTATGAATATCGCATAAACGAATTGCTTTGTGTATGTCCGGCTCGTGAGATTTTGGATTTTCAGGATCTCTTAAAAAAATTAATAAATCCAAGTCATTTTGTTCTATCTGAGAGCACATCTGCTGTTCACCACCTAAATGGCCGGCTAAATATTTGTAAACATTTAAATTTGCTGCTTCCTCAATTAATCTTCCTGTTGTGCCTGTTGCGTATAATGAATGCTGACATAAAATTCCCCTATATGCTATGCAGAAATTCTGCATTAGTTTTTTCTTAGAGTCATGTGCAATTAATCCAATATTCATAAACATCCTCCTTATATTTTTCAGTATATTTTTGCTTTATTAAAGCATGGCTTTCGTTCTTTGTAATCCTATATTTAATACAACACCTATACCAAAATACAAACTTAACAATGATGTTAACCCATAACTTACAAATGGTAAAGTAACACCTGTATTCGGTAAAAGCATTGTAGCAACTGCTATGTTTACAAGAGTCTGGGTTCCTATTAAAACACCAAAACCATAACAGAACAGCCGTCCCGAATAGGTTGGAGCCCTAGAGCCGGTTATAAAACATTCTAATACAATAAGTAATAATAATATAATAACCGCAGCACCACCAATAAAACCTAACTCTTCACCAACAATTGTAAAGATAAAGTCAGTATGGGATTCTGATATTAAATTACCGTTTTTTACTGATGTAATATCGTTATTATCAAGTCCCTTACCTGTTAAGCCACCGGAACCAATGGCAAGAAGTGAGTTCTCCTGCTGATAACGTAAATCTTTTGCTTTGGCGTTATCTTCCTGAAAGAAACCAACAATTCTTAAATATTGATAGCCATGTAATATTTTGTTATTAGGCTGTGATACATAATATCCTAAAACCAAAACAATTGGTATAGATATAATTATAACTCCGGTAACAATCTTATAATGAATTCCCGATAAGAACATTATAGCACAAAATGTTATAAAAATAACTATAGTTGTTGATAAATCCGGCTCTAAAAATATTAAACCGAATACCATGGCTGCAAATAATGTAACACCGGCAATTGTTTTAAATGTATTAAGTGTTTCTCTTCTTTTATACAAATAGGTTGCAACGAATATAATAAGGAATACTTTTGCAATTTCAGACGGCTGGAATTGAACAAAGCCCAAATCTATCCATCTCTTAGCTCCCTTGCTTGTTGTACCGGCAACCATAACAAGTGCAAGTAAAACAATTGTTGCTGCATATATTAACCAATAAAACTTAAAAACAAATTTATAGCTTAGCAATGTAAAAATAATAAGAACAATAATTCCAAGTGCAAATCCTAGAATTTGTTTAAATTGGAATTCTTCTCCTTCTGTTGCACTTCCAATACAGAAAATTCCTATAAATGTTACTGCTAATACATAAATCAGTAATCTAAAATTCAAATTAGATAATTTGTAGTTTCTAATTGTGCTAAATATTTTTCGTATCATTAAACCTTAACCTCTTTAATTGGTATGTTTGCCATTAGACATGGCCCTTTCTCATGATGTATTTCAACAATACAATTATCTGTATCAATTTCAATATATTTTGAAATAACCCTAATTAAGTCCTTCTTTATGGACTCAGTTGTGTATGGGTTACATCCAATTCTATCTGTTACTAATAATATTTCTAAACGCTCCTTAGCAATTTTACTTGAACGTTTACGTCTGAATAGTTTTCTGAAAATCATCTTGTTACCCCCTTACCGAAAAGTTGCTTGAAAAACATTAATGAAAATTTGTGTTCTTCTTTTTCATAAAGAGGATATGTACCTTCAATTTTCTCTGCAATTTTGTTGATTGCTTTTCCGGATGATGTGTTCATGTTTACTACGGAATCACCTTTATTTGTTGCGATAACAATATTTACATCGTCATTTATGCAACCGATAACATCGCTGTTAAGAATTTCTTTTACGTCCTGACCTGACATCATTTCACCTTTTCTAATAAGGTCAGGTCGTAACTTATTTATTAATAAATAAATAGGATTAATGCCATCTTTTTCAAGAAGTCCTATTATTCTGTCAGCATCTCTTATAGCCGAAACTTCAGGTGTGGTTACAACAATTGCTTTTGTTGCACCTGCAATGGCATTTCTAAAGCCCTGTTCAATACCGGCAGGACAGTCGATTAAAACATAATCAAACTCTTCTTTTAAACATGAAGTCAAATCAATCATCTGTTGTGGTGTAACTGAATCTTTATCTTTGGATTGGGCACTTGGTAATAAATACAAATTGTTGTATCGCCGGTCCTTTATAACAGCCTGTCTTAATCTGCACGTCCCTTCAAGTACGTCTACAAGATTATAAACTATTTGATTTTCAAGTCCCATAACCACATCTAAATTACGAAGACCAATATCTGTATCTATTGCGATAACACTTTTTCCTAATTTAGATAAAGCTATTCCTAAATTGGCGGTGATAGTTGTTTTTCCAACACCTCCTTTTCCTGAAGTGATTACAATTACTTCTCCCATTATTCCCTCCTAAAATAAAATACTTATATTATCTTTTGTACTTTATTTTGGAAAAAATTAATCCTGAGTAGTATTTTTCAAATCTTCACTTTTAACAGCTTTCTTTAAATCTTTATCAGTAAGTTCACCATAATAATACTGTACACAGTTCTTTGCCAATTCTGCTGAATCATGTGATGAGTTGGCAAAAGGTAATACAGTTGATATAGCAATCTTTGGATTGTCATAAGGCGCATAAGCCACAAATAAAGCATGGGAATTACGATGCAAATTCTCCTGAGCAGTACCGGATTTACCGGCAAAAGTTATTTTAGTATCTGTAAAATAATTACGCACAGTACCTGATGTAACTACCTGTCTCATACCTGAATGAATTGCATTCCATGTACTTTGTGATGCTTCTACCTTATTTGTCATTTTAGCTTTGTTGTTTAAAACAAGTTTACCTTTTCTTGATTTAACTTTATCAAGTAATGTTAAATTATAATTTTTACCGCCGTTAGCTACTGTAGATACATATCTTGCAAGCTGCGCCGGTGTATAAGCGTTACTACCCTGTCCAATAGCTGAATGGACAGCACTTTCTGTTGAAAAATGAGGTTCTCTCTCAGTAATTTCAACACCTGATTTCATGTTTAAGCCAAGTTTAGTGGCATATTTTTCCATTTTATCAAGACCAACTGCACTGTCATAGGATGTGCCATTAGACTTACCTAATCTGTAACCCATTTCGTAGAAGAAATAGTTACATGAATTTGCCAAAGCTTCACTAACGTTCTGATATCCATGTGTTCCCTTTGGATAAATCCAACATTTTGGTGACGGTGTTATCTTCTTAAACACACCTGTACCATCAACTGTACTACCAGGTGTAATAATACCTTCAGATAATGAAGCCAAAGCAGTTGTCATCTTGAAAGTTGAACCTGGAGCTGTTGCACCCTGAGTTGATCTGTTATACAAAGGATCTGACTGGTCATCAATTAATTTTGCCCAATATTCTGAATCTACAGAACCTGATAACATATTATTGTCATAACTTGGATATGTTACCATTGCACGAACATCACCATTTCTTGGATCTGTAATTACAACCGAACCTGAACATGGATCAAGAGCAATCTGTGCCGGTGTAATCTTTAATTCTTTTATCTGCTTTACAATAAAGCGGAAAGTCTGATATCTATCAAAGGTTGACAAAGTGTTATAAGCACTCTGGTCCATTTTCAGAACCTTCTGATCAAATAAAAGCATACATATTTCACTGCCGGATATTGTTGAGTCATTAATCAAATACTTAACAACAAGCTTACCAAAAGATGTATTTTTCTTAACGTCTTTTATAATATGATTTACAATTAAATCATAAGTTTCACTTGTTGAAAGGTACTCGTCCTGTACATCAAGGTTATCTAAACTAATCCAGTTCTTCTTTATTGCATATTTTATAAATGCATTTATACTAATCTTTCCATCTACATATTTATTATAAGTCGAATCGTTAGTATCTATGGAAGATGAAATTAATATACCATCATTCTTAAGTAAATCATAAATATAATCACAATATTCCTGAAATTCTGAACTGTAGTCATTATAAACTACACCGTTAGAATTTAAGTCGGCCTTTAATTTGGCTGTGGCTGTCTGGACACCTGATTTGTATTTACTATATACTCTTGCTTCGTTTGTTGTAGATTTCTTTGATAAGTGTTTCAAACTTACTACATTGTTAGTTACAAGCTGTGCATATACTTTTTTTACAGGTATATAATGCAATTTTTCATCTGTTTCTTTTGATTCATCAATATCATAGTTTACAATTTCTGATATTAAAATTGACGCTATTTTTTTCTCAAGCATTGTATAAACAGCTTTTTGCAATTTAGAATCAATTGTTAGGTAAATGTCATTACCTGCAGCAGAATTTTTCTTTGATATAACACTTAAAACTTTTCCAGTGTTGTCAACAAATATTTTTTCTTCTCCACGTTTTCCCTGAAGATATTCCTCCATTGAGGATTCAAGACCTGATTTACCAACTATATCACTTGCAATATAATTTTTGCCCTGTTTTTTGTATTCTTCTAACTGGGCATCTGAAATTGTTCCTGTATAACCGATAATAGGAGCAAAATATTTGCTCATATTATATTTTCTAATTGTCTGTTCTTCTACTGTAACCCCTGTTAAGTCAGCTTCATTTTCAGAAATACCAACCATTGTTCCATTTGACACATCAGTGGCAATTGTTACACCAACATATTTTTGTGATGATATGGCATAAACATTGTATCTGATTGCCAAAATTTTAAGTAACATTTGGTCACTACATTTTTCTGTAACTTCAAATAAATCATTTTTCAAATAAGAAATGATTTCACCTACTGAAGCATTTGAATAATCATGGTTGTTTTTCTTTAAGGTTTTACCAAAAAGATTTGTCATAAATAATTTCTTTGATGCATCAGATGTGAAATTTTCTTCCCATTTTCCATCATCATTTAATATAATTGGAAAATCTACTGAAATCTTGTCACCGTTTTTTTCGATTATTTTAATTGCTTTTGATACAATAGCATTTAACTGACTATTCTTTTGGTCAGAACTGTCGATTTTATCTTCAATTCTTACGGCATAAGCTAATTCATCATAAGCTAAAACTTTGCCTTTTTTGTCCAAAATCTTTCCTCTTGTACCTGATTTATAAACAGTTTTCTCAGATTTTTGAATATATGTGCTCATGTAATAATTTTCGTTAATTATCTGTAAGTCAAATATTCTATAAATCAAACCTGAAAATAAAGCTATTATTATTACGCTTACGATAAATATTCTTGATTTAATTATTTTTAAAATCGTATATAAAAAATCACTTATCAAAACTTAATGTACTCTCCTGTTTTATTGTTAATATTTTTTCATTTAATAAATAAAATAACTTATAGAATAAAAAGGCTATAAATGTTGTGGCTATCATTTCAGGGAACATTATCTGCCAGAAATAAAAAGAAAAATCTAATTTATTTCTCAATATAAATCTAAAAGTGTAAACTAACAGATTGTATATTAAATCATTAGTAAAAACTAAAACCATTGGCATAAAAACATGGTCGCTGTAGAACATTTTTTTAAATAAGCCACTGAAAAAACCTATATACATATAAATTAATGCATATAAACCAATAACATCACCAAAGAAAATATCCACAAGTAAACCACATATTAAGCCTGTAACCGTTCCATAATTGCAACCACGCATAAAACCAAATATACAGGTTACAAATAAAAGCAGATTAGGTGTGGCAACAATGTTAAAGTTAGCCAGCGAAAATTCACTTTGTAATATAAATGCCATAATTATAATTATTGCTGTTATAATAACTCTAATAATTCTGTGTTTCATGAAAAATCCTTCTATTCATTAATCCTTTAAAACTTCTTTTAATTTTGTAATAACTAAAACTTCATCAATATGCTCAAAGTCTACAATTGGCATTAACTGACCTGATTGGGTAAGTTCGTTTGCATCTTTCTTTGTTTTTGTAACGTAACCTACAGGTATACCCGGTAGAAATTTGTTACTAATTCTTGATGTAACAACCAAATCACCTTCTGAAACTTTTGTTTTTTGTGGAATTTCAGTTAAATTCATGTATCCTTTTGTAATAAGTTTCAAATCACCACTGGCAATTGCTGTGTCGGATGTATTAGCGAAAGATACACTTACACTACTTTCATCATCTATAATTGCACGAACTCTTGCGTAGTTCTTTCCTACACTGGATACAATTCCAACAAGGCCACCACCACTTATAACATTCATGTCAACTTTGATGCCATCATCACTTCCTTTATCAATTGTAAATAAATTAAAGTAATTACCTGTGTCTTTACCAATTACTCTGGCAGCAATTTTTTTATAAGTTGAGTAATCCTTGTCTAATTTGTATAAATCCTGTAAACGTGTAAGCTCATATTTGTTTTGCGCAAGCAAACTGTTTTCCTGAGATAATTCGTTTACCTGCCTCTTTAGTTTTGCATTTTCACTTTTTAGGGATTTAACTGATTTTAAAAGGTCGGCTTTGTTAGTAAACCAGCCTCCAATAGAATTTACTCCGTCCTGTAAAGGTATAACCACTGTTCCTGCAACTGTTTTTATTGGATTTGAAAAACTAGGTGCAACTACAGAAAGTATAAGCGAACCTATACATAACAGAGTCAAAACGAATATTAAAATTTTAGGTTTTATATTTATCTTACTTGGCTTTTTCATATTAATCACCTTATTCTTTTTGTTATATTTTCCTTTGTCTATTATTTAGAATGTGCTTTCTTTCGGCTCATACATTAATTTACGGTATTTTGAATCTGACATAATAATCGAAATACCTCTAATTACTGACTCGCCCGGATTTTTAATAACATTCACATTCAAGTCTGTTTCTTTTTTGATTAACTTATCTAAGTTCTTAATTGATGATGAAGCACCTGTTAAATAAATACCTGCATCAACAATATCAGCAGTAAGTTCCGGTGGAGTTCTTTCTAAAAGATTCTTTATTGCATCAACAATATCATCAAAGAACTGCTCTATTGCTTCATAAACAGTATCCTTTGAAATACCTCTTTCAGATGGAAGACCTGTTATAACGTTTCTTCCGTATACATAAAAGATGTCCTCGTCTGTTACACCGTCTTCCACATACATTGCATCAGATAAAGCTATTTTAATCTTTTCAGCTGTTTTTAAACCTATTAAAATATTATAACGCTTCTTAACGCTTTCACAAATTAACTGGTCTAACATATTGCCACCAATCTTAACAATTCTGCTTATTACTATACCACCATGTGATATAATAGAAACTTCGGTTGTATCAGCACCAATATTAACAATCATGTTACCTTTGGAGCTTGATATGTCTATGCCTAAACCAACAGCATCTGCTATTGGCTTTTCTACGATTTTAATTTCTCTCGCCTTAATATCTGACTTGGCAACTACTTCATAAAATGCTCTTTTTTCAACTTCTGTAATGTCTGCAGGAACTGCAATACAGAATCTACCCATTTTACTGCCTCTTGGACCTGTTAATTTTTTGAAGAACTGCTCAAAAAGCATTTTCATTTTCTTTAAGTCAGCAATAACACCATACTTAATAGGAAATACTACTTCGATATTATCAGGAGCTTTCTCGTACATTTTAAAAGCTTCATCACCTATTTCAAAAAGGTCTGTTTTATTTTTTATTGCTATAATATTTTTTTCATTTAAACTTGTTCTGGTAACACCATTATAAATTTTTATATTGCTTGTACCAAAATCTATTCCGTAAACGCTTTTACTCATGTTTAATCCTTTCAGCTCAGTTTCAATGACTTAATTTCTGTTAAATCATTTAGTTTGAATTCAAGTTTTTTTCATAAAGCCTATATTAGTTTCAAAGCTCGTAAACTGGAATAAGTATTATCACCAATAATAATGTGGTCAATTAATTTAATTCCAATCATTTTTCCAGCTCTTTGAACCCTAATGGTACTGTTGATATCATCTCTGCTGGGTGTTGGGTCACCACTTGGATGATTATGTATTAAAACAATGTTTACACAATTACATCTTAAAGCCTCAACAAAAATTTCTCTTGGAGAAATTAATGACTGATTAATGGTTCCTGATGTAATTAGTTTATCTTTAATTAATTTGCATTTAGTGTCAAGGAACATTACATGCATTTGTTCCTGTTCTAAATGTCTTAATCTTTCCATATAATAATTTGAGATTAATTCAGGAGTTTCAAACTTCACTGAATTATTAAAATTTGACATGGAAATTCTCTTAGCAATTTCTACAACAGCTAGAATCTGTATTGCTTTTACTTTGCCTATACCGTTAATTTTGGTAAGTTGTTCAAAAGAAATACGTGTTAGTGACAATAAACCGTTGTCACTGTCTATTAAGGAGGACGATAGTTCCTTAACATTTACGCCTTTTGTACCATTTCGTAAAATCAACGACAATAATTCGCTGTTGCTCAATGTTTCAACACCATATTTTAATGATTTCTCATATGGTCTTTCATCTTCCGGTAATTGTTTAATTGTATTATTCATTTCTCAACCTTTCCGTTCTCTCCAAGTACAGAAAGTTGTGAAAATTTTAACCTTTGTTATTGTAGCACAATAAAAAAAGCATGTATATGTTTTTTACAATAAAAGACAAATAAAAATTTTTTACTATTTTATTGTAATTAAATCGTCATCAACCATGTTCTGGAATGCTTTTAATATTCCAAGTTTTGCATGCTGCCAGGTAAGACCTCCCTGAAAATATACAGCATAAGGTGGCTTAATTGGACCATCAGCACTAAGTTCAATTGAAGAACCTGACACAAAAGCACCTGCTGCCATAATTACAGGAGCATCATAGCCCGGCATATCCCATGGCTCAGGAGTTAAGTGACTGTCTACAGGTGCTGCTGCCTGTATGCCTTTACAAAAAGCTATAACACATTCAGGTTTTCCAAATTCTATAGCCTGTATAATGTCGTGTCTGCTTTCTGTTCCGTTTGGAATTACATTAAAATTATATTTTTCAAAAAGATTTGCCGCAAAAATTGCACCCTTTAAGGCACTTGCCACAACTGTCGGTGCCAAAAACAAGCCCTGATATAAAAGACTCATAACACCTAAGTTAGCGCCAACTTCTTTACCAAGTCCCGGTGTTGTAAGGCGATATGAACAATTTTCAACACAATCCTTTGTACCACAAATGTAACCGCCAATAGGAGCAAGACCGCCACCCGGATTCTTTATTAATGAACCTACTATCATATCTGCACCTACGTCAGATGGTTCTATGGTTTCAACAAATTCACCGTAGCAGTTGTCTACCATAATCTTAATTTCAGGCTTAATATCCTTTATAAATTTTATTACATTACCGATTTTTTCTACAGATAATGTAGGTCTTGTTGCATATCCTTTGGAACGCTGTATACCAATTAAAGTTACACCGTCTAATTTGTTTTTTATGCCTTCTAAATCAAACTCGCCGTTCTCAAGCAAGTCAACCTGATCGTACTTTACACCATATTCAGCAAGACTTCCTTTTGATGGTCTTATACCGATAACTTCTTCTAAAGTATCATAAGGTTTTCCACTTATGTACATAAGTTTATCACCCGGACGTAAATTAGCAGACAAGGCTAACCCAAGTGCGTGTGTACCACATGTTATCTGTGGTCTTACAAGAGCATCATCTGTGTGGAAAACATCAGCGTAAACTTTTTCTAATGTATCTCTGCCTATATCGTTATAGCCATAGCCTGTTGTTGTGTTAAAGTGTTCCTCTGCCACTTTATTTTTTTGGAAAGCAGATACCACCTTCAACTGATTGTACTCTGCAATTTTGTCAATTTTTTGAAATCTTTGTGATAAATCGTTAATAATTTCATCTGATATATTTAATACATCACTGTTTATGCCCATTCTTTCATATTGTTTCTGTATCTCTTTGTTTAAATTATCCATTTTTTTACCTCTGTATAATACTTTATTTTCTTGTTTGAATAATAACTTTTATTTGTCAATTGCATATAATTATTATTTAATTATATAATTTGTAAATTAATAAAAGTTAATAATTTACTTTGTTAAATAATCTTTACCACTAAATAATTTCTTTGTTTTTTAAAAAATTTAACATTTCATTTAAGACCTTTAATCTGTCATAATTAAATTCATCTATATTTAGCATTGTTACATCTTTTTCTCTTCTAAACCAGGTAAGCTGTCTTTTAGCAAAATGTCTGGTATTTTTTTTGATTAACTCTTTTGTTTCATCTAAAGATGTTTTTCCGTCAAAGTAATTAAAAAGTTCTTTATAGCCGATACCCTGCATAGAAACCAAATCCCTTGTGTAGCCTTTGGCAATTAGTGTTTCCATTTCTTTTAAAAGACCATTATCAAACATAATATCAACTCTTTGATTTATACGATTATATAATTTATCACGTTTGTCATTTAAAACAAAATAAGCAAAATTATAAGGTGATTTGTTTTCGCGTTCTTTTTCATTATGTTCTGATATTTTTTTGCCTGTTTGTTTATAATATTCCAAAGCCCTAATGACACGTTTTAAATTATTACAGTGAATTGCAGCGGCAGATTCATGATCAACCTCTTTTAACATATCGTGTAAAAAGGCATTACCTTTATCCTTTGCAAGTTGTTCTAAATATTCTCTGTATTCATAATCTGTTTCTGTATCATCAAAATTAATATCATATAACACAGCCTGTATATAGAAACCTGTACCACCAACTATAATGGGAATCTTACCACGGCTAGATATATCATTAATCGCCTTTGTGGCCAGTTTCTTAAAAATGTGTACATTAAATTCTTCTTTTGGCTCTAATATATCTATTAAATGATGGGGAATACCATCGGTTTCTTCTTTTGTAATTTTAGCAGAACCTATATCCATCCCCTTATAAACCTGAATGGAGTCTGCACTGATTATTTCTCCATTTATTTTTTTTGCTAATTGAATGGACAAGTGGGTTTTTCCTACTGCGGTAGGACCTGTTAGAATAACTAATTTATTCATTTTTTCTCCTAAATTATTCGTTTAAACTTCTTTTCTAATTCATATTTGCTCATGGAAATTATAGTTGGTCTTCCGTGAGGACAATTATATGGATTATCTAATTGCAGAAGCTGTTCTATTAGTTTGTCAGCCTCTTCATAAGACAATTTGCTATTCCCTTTAACAGCTGCCTTACAGGACATTGACGCAATTTTTTCATTAATTATGTCAGGCACCATTTTGCCTGTTTCATTAGAAAGATTGTCAACTATGCCCATTAAAACATCTTCGCTGTCTAAAGTGTAAAGGTCTGATGGAACTGCTCTTACAGCATAATCCTGACCACCAAATGGTTCTATTTGAAAACCTATATTTTTAAAGTTTTCTAAATATTTCTCCAGTAACTGACTTTCACTCATAGACAAAGAAAGTATGATTGGAGGATTAATCATCTGACTGCTAATTTCTTTATTTTTCAGTTTGTTCATAAGAGATTCAAACATTACTTTTTCATGAGCTGCATGTTGGTCAATTATATACATTTTGTCGTTATATTCGACTATCCAATAAGTGTCAAATACCTGACCTATTATTTTATGCTTTGGCTTTGCCACTTCACTTAAAAAGTTGTCATACTCTTCAGTAAGCTCTCTTTGAACCATTTTATTATTTGTAATATTATTGATTCTATTTGCTGTTGCGTTATAATTAACATCTTCTTGTAAGATATTGTTCCCAAATTCAGATGGTGTCATATTTAACTGGTTTGCACCAGTGGTTAAATTGCTATTTAAACTACTATTAAAGCCGGTGTTCAAATCATTGTTTAAATTATTATTTTCCAAATTATCTAACTCTTTTGGTCCTTCGCCAAAATTATAAAAATCATATTTTACATTTGAACTATTATCGTTTGATAAGTTATTATTTATTGAATTAACAATATCCTGTCTTTTATTTTCAAAAGGTTCAGGGACGTATTTTATCTGTTCAGCTTTTTCTACATTCTTCTCGAAAGTAACATCAATAATATTTGGCTTTTCTATTAATGCATCATTGATGCATTCTGAAATCATAGGATAAATACTTTCTGATTTTCTGAAACGTAATTCCATTTTGGACGGATGTACATTTACATCTAAATATTCAGGTTTAATTGTAAAATCAATTACCGTAAATGGATATTTGTGCTGCATTAAAATAAATTTATAACCATCTTCTATTGCTTTTGAAATTATATTGCTTTTAATATATCTTCCATTAATAAAATAATTCTCGAATGTTCTGTTTCCTTTGGAAATTATTGCTTTGCCAATATAGCCTGAAATTTTCATAAAGTTATTTTCTTCGTTTATCTCAAGAATATTTTCAGTAATTTCTCTTCCATAGATGCTGTAAATAACATCTTTCAAATTACCATTACCTGAGGTATGAATTTTGATCTTGCCATTACTTTTAAAACTTATTGCAATTTCAGGATGGGATAGAGCAATTTTTTCAATTATATCAGATACATAACCGGCTTCTGTTTGAGCAGTTCTTAAAAATTTTCTTCTGGCAGGTGTGTTAAAGAAAATATTATTAACAATAAATGTTGTGCCCACAGGGATACCGATTTCTTCAAAACCAACTTCTTTTCCACCTTCAATTCTATAGCGGATTCCTTCCATGGCATCAGCTGTTCTTGTTAGAAGTTCAACCTGACAAACTGCTGCTATACTTGATAAAGCCTCACCTCTAAAGCCAAGAGATGAAACTGTAAGCAGGTCCATGGCAGTTTTAATTTTGCTTGTGGTGTGTCGTAGGAAAGCAATTCTTATGTCCTCCTTGTTTATGCCTTTTCCATTATCAGTTATTCTAATGGATTTAGTACCGCCTTCTTCTATTTCCACTGAAATTCGTGTAGCACCTGCATCAATGGAATTTTCCAGTAATTCTTTAACTATTGAAGAAGGTCTTTCGACTACTTCACCTGCTGCTATTTGATTGATTGTACCTTGATCTAATTCTTTTATTATTCCCATATTATTCCTTTACCAACGGTTTTTTAACTGATTTTGTAACTTAAATAAATAATTTAATCCTTCAATTGGTGTCATTTCGCCTAAATTCAATTCCTGAATTTCTTTTATTATTTCATTTTCATTTACTGCATCAAATAAAGTCATCTGGTGCGCCTCTAAATCATCGTTAATGGATGGAAGCACGTTTGTACCAGGCTGTAAGGAAGCTGCAATATTCTTTGCCTTTGCAGTAATGTCTGCATTACTTAATTCTGCAACTAATTCCTTTGCCCTGTTTAAAACACTGTCAGGGACGCCGGCAAGTTTTGCTACCTGTATACCATAACTTTTATCTGCACCGCCTTTGATGATTTTTCTTAAAAAGACGATGTCATCGCCCTGTTCCTTAACGCTAATACAGTAATTATTTACACCTGGTAGAGTTCCCTCTAATTCTGTCAGTTCATGATAATGTGTAGCAAACAATGTTTTAGCTCCAAGAATTTTCTTGTCACATATATGCTCAACAACAGCCCAGGCTATTGATAAACCATCGAAGGTACTTGTACCTCGTCCAATTTCGTCCAATATTAAAAGGCTGTTTGCAGTAGCATTTCTTAAAATATTTGCCACTTCCGTCATTTCAACCATAAATGTACTTTGTCCACTTGCCAAGTCATCTGAAGCACCTACTCTTGTGAAAATCTTATCGCATATAGAAATATTAGCTTCTTTTGCAGGTACAAATGAACCTATTTGAGCCATTAAAACTATTAAGGCTGTTTGTCTCATATAAGTTGACTTACCTGCCATGTTAGGACCTGTTATAATGGACAATCTGTTTTTGTTTGTATCTAAAAATGTATTATTTGATATAAACATATTGTCAGGTATCATTTTTTCAACCACAGGATGTCTGCCGTCTTTTATGTCAATAACACCTTTTTCATTTATTTTTGGTTTTACATAGTTATTATGTTCTGCAACATAGGCTAAAGAAGCAAAAACGTCAATTTTCGCTATGGCTTTTGCAGTCATTTGAATTCTGTTAATCTGATTATAGATTTCATCTCTTACTGATGTGAAAATATTATATTCCAATGAGAAAAGCTTATCTTCAGCACCAACAATAATTTCTTCCAGTTCTTTTAATTTGTCAGTTGTGTATCTTTCTGCATTAGTTAAAGTCTGCTTTCTAACATAATAATCAGGCACAAGATTTTTAAAGGAATTGGATACCTCTATGTAATAACCAAATACTTTGTTAAATTTGATTTTTAATTTGGTTATGCCTGTTTTTTCTTTTTCCTGAGATTCTAAATCAGCAAGCCAACCTTTGCCTTCTGTTTTAGCAGAGCGTAACTTATCAATTTCTTCATTAAAACCGCTTCTTATGATACCGCCTTCCTTTATATTAATCGGTGGATCATCTGTAATTGAATTAGTAATTAACGAAGTTATATCCTCTAATGTATCAAGTTGCTCATATAATTCTATAAATAAAGGTGATTTAAAATCCTTTATAATATTCTTAATATGCGGCAACATCTCCAATGACGTTTTAAAAGCGATTAAGTCTCTTGGGTTAGCTGACTTGTAGGAAATCTTACTAAGAAGTCTTTCCAAGTCATAAATTGGAGATAAATACTCTCTTAATTCGTCTCTTGTTATAATGGATTTATTTAACTCTTCAATTACTTTTTGTCTGTTGATTATTTTTTCTTTAGAAATTAGTGGCTGTTCAATGTATCCTCTTAAAGTTCTGGCACCCATTGCTGTTTTTGTTTTATCAAGTACCCATAAAAGTGAACCACGTTTTTGTTTTTCCCTTAAGGTTTCACATAACTCAAGATTACGTCTTGTAGATGTATCAAGAATCATAAATGTACTTGTTGAATAAGGTACTAACTTAGATAAATGTGTTAATGAATTTTTCTGTGTTTCATACAAATATTTAAGTAAGGAACCTGATGCTATAACGCCAAGTGACATTTCAGAAATTCCAAGACCTGATAAGTCCATGATTCTAAAATGATCTTTTAAAACTTCTGAACAGTTATTTTCGTCAAAATACCATTCTTCCAGCTCAAATACTGAAATGGAAAGTCTGTTCTTAATATCGTCAATATCCATACCGCACATTAAAAATGCATGATTACAGATGATTTCAGTAGGCATGAATTTATTGATTTCATCAAGAACATTTCTTTCAGAATAAACTTCTGTTACATAATAATCACCTGTAGTAACATCAGCTATTGATATGCCAAACTTACCACCGATATACGCAATTGACATTAAGTAGTTGTTTTTGCCTTCGTCCATTGCAGTAAGGTTTAAATTAGTACCCGGTGTAACAATTCTTGAAACTTCTCTTTTTACTAAGCCCTTTGCAAGTGCAGGATCTTCTGCCTGTTCTACAATACAGACCTTATAACCTCTTGTAACTAATTTATTTATATACATGTCAACGGCATGGTAAGGAACACCGCACATTGGTGCCCTCTCCTCTAAACCACAACTTTTACCTGTTAAAGTGATTTCCATAACTTTTGATGCTTCTAAGGCATCGTCAAAAAACATTTCATAGAAATCTCCTAAACGATAGAAAATTATACAGTCTTCATGCTGTTTCTTTGTTTCTAAGTAATTTTTCATCATTGGTGTAAGACTTTCAAAATGATTGTCCCACACATCTTTCATCATTTGCGGTAAACTCATAACTATCTCACTATTTCTCCCATATAATAAAATCCTTTAGCTTCGTTTAATCTAACATTTACAAGCTGACCAATATCTTCTTTGTTTCCTTCAAAGTGAACAACTGCATTATTACTTAATCTTCCTGTAACGTAGCCAGGAATCTTTTTGTTTACTTCTTCTATTAAAACTTCCTGAACAGTCCCCTGATATTTTTCAGTTTTCTTTTTTGAAATTTCATTAACTACTGCAAGTAATCTGTCAAAACGGTCTTTAATAACATCATCACTTACCTGATTTACCATTTTTGCAGCAGGTGTTCCTGAACGCTTTGAATAAATAAATGTAAATGCTGATTCATATTCAGCCTGTTTTACAACGTCAAGGGTTTCAAGGAAATCTTCTTCTGTTTCTCCCGGAAAACCTACAATTATATCTGTTGAAATCCCAATATCAGGTATTGCTTCTCTAAGTTTTCTTACTAATTCTAAATATTGTTCTTTAGTGTAATGTCTGTTCATTTTTTGAAGCAAAGCTGTGCTACCTGATTGAAGTGGTAAATGCATCTGCTTACAAATCTTTTTAGATTTTGCCATTACTTCAATTAATTCATCTGATAAATCCTTTGGATGTGATGTCATAAAACGGATTCTCTTTAAGCCGTCTATTTTCTCAACCTGCTCTAATAACTGAGCAAATGTAATAGGATTTTCAAGATTTTTTCCATAAGAGTTTACATTCTGACCTAAAAGCATGATTTCTACAACTCCATTGGCAACTAAATCCTTTATTTCGTTAATAATATCTTCAGGATTTCTACTTCTTTCGCGACCTCTTACATAAGGAACAATACAGTAACTGCAAAAATTATCGCAACCATACATAATATTAACGCCTGATTTAAAGTCATACTTTCTAACAGCAGGTAAATCTTCTACAATTTCTGTTGTGCCATCCCAGATATCTTCGATTTTGTGACCGCTTATTAATCTTTCATATAATAATTCAGCTAATAAAAATACATTATGTGTACCAAAAATCAAATCAATAAACTTGTAGCTTTTATTTAATTTTTCGACAACCTGTGGCTCCTGCATCATACAACCGCAAAGGCCGATAATCATATCAGGGGTCTTCTCTTTAATTTTTGAAAGATATCCAAGTCTGCCATATATTTTTAAATTGGCGTTTTCTCTTACGGTACATGTGTTATATAAAACTAAATCAGCATGCTCATCTTCTGTTTCTTCGTAGCCAATTTCAGTAAGAATACCAAGAAGTTTCTCTGAATCCTTGAAATTCATCTGGCAACCGAATGTACAGACACACGCTGTTAATTTTCTTCCTAAAGCAGCCTCTTTTGCCTTGATTATTTCTTTACATTTATCAATATAATATTGTTGCTTTTCGCCTTCGCTTGTAAAACTCATATTAATCTCCTATTTTATCTTTTTAGTTATTACTTATTATTTCATTTACGGGAACATCATGTAACTCGGTTGGAATTTCATCAAATACCTGAAAATCATACGCTACACCAATTGAATGACAACTGCTATTTCTAAGATATCTGTCGTAAAATCCACCTGCCTGACCTATTCTTTCCCCTTTAGTCGAAAAAACCACTCCGGGAACCAAAATTAAGTCGGCACTAGGTGCAATTTTTGAGTTGCTTGGCTCCGGAATGTTATATAGACCATTTTCAAATTTATCATTTTTGTTTATTGCAGCAAAGTACATTTGTCCGTTTTTATTGACAACTTTAGGGACTGCCACAGTTTTATCTGCCAATAGTGCATCCCTTATAACTAAACTTAAATCAACCTCATTTTGAATTGCCATATAACAATAAATACAATTGCTTTCTTTGTAAAACTGACTGTTAATAATCTTATTACAGATAATATTACTTTTTACCTGTATATCACTTTCAGTCATTTTTAATCTTTTCTGTTTTATTTCTTTTCTTAATCTGCTTTTTTCTTCACTAATATTCATCTTAATGCTTTCTTCTTGGTTCTACTTTTGAAATTGAACCGTCAGGATTCTTGATTCTAACATTATCAAGATTAGCTGACAGATTATTAATGACAGCCATTCTATATTCTGTTCTAAGCTGTTTTTGTTCTTCAATTTCTTCAAGGGTAAGTCCTGTTTCTTTTGATTTGTGATATAACTCGTTAATTCTGTTTATTTTTTCCTTATCCATTTATTTTAAAAATATATATGATGTATTCTTATCTGAGGTAACACATCCTATATACTCTCCTTTCTCCTGTAAAATTACTTTTTTGTTTGGGAACTTGTGGATGCAAACCACCTGAAATTCTTTACCAAACAATGTTTTTTCTGTTGTTGTTGAAATCACTGTATTATTATTTACAAATCTAATATCATATTCTTCTGAATAAGTTGCATCAATTTCGTTGGAAATTAAATTGAAAAATTGAGTTCCTGATGCAGTATTCATTATCATATATGGTATATCTTCTATTACTGTTGCATTTTTTAGAAGATATTCTCCTGAAGTTGTCTTATTAATACATGTATATATTTCTTTTGTTTCAATGTCATAGAAAATAATATTCTCGTCATTACTTTCGTAATTTACTTTCGAATAAATCAAAAAGTTTTCTATGATTTTTGCACTTACAATTGTTGTGTCATAATATGCCTGATCTACAGCATTCATTATTAAATTAGACTGGTCAAGCTGTAAGTCACTTATAAACTGCTGTATGTTTAAAACAAATAATGATTCAACTGCTGCCTCTTCTTTTGTAAGATTCTCATGTCTGTTATTTTCCGCAACAGAATAGCCGGTTTTCATTATACAGCTTTTTTCATTATATGGAAGAATAAATTCAATTCCATTTTTTACTAAGTTTTCATCTTTAATGAAAATCTGTTTATTTTTATCAAAATTAAATAAAATAAGTGAATAATCAAAAAATTCTTTTAAAATTCCGTTTTTGCTGATTCTTGGAAGAGCTCTTTGTATTATAAGATTTGACTCATCCAATATAAAAATCTTAATCTGCTTATTGTCAGGATATAAATTAATATTATCCTTCAAAGATATTATTTTGGTATGGGTATGATCTGTAATGTTGTATCTTACAATACTAAACACATATGTACCGTCATGCATGTCAGAATATTCTGTAAAATATAAGTATTCTGATTCATTTTGGCAATTAGTAATATTAAACACATCTACTTTGTCAGAAAATGGCATAACTTCTTTTCTTACATTTTCCTCTAAATAATATAGATAATATCTTACCTTTGGTAAATTAGTAAAAGGACCCTGTTCGTATTCTTTTTCTAAAACAATGTCATCCTTTATATGTAATCCGTTGAAGTATTCTGACTGCGCTAAAAAACGTATATTCATAATGCCTCTCCTTAACTAACAAAATCTATGTATGTTGTTATTTGGTTCTTTTAAAATTAATAAACCCAATAACCTTTCTAATTATTCACATACATCTTTATATAATACTACATATTTGTAAAAAAGTCACTTTAAAACAGCTTATACGAAATATTTTAGTATCTTACACGCAATAATTTTTTATAATTTCTTCAAAAATCTTCATGCCGTCAATGGCAGCAGATGTAATTCCACCTGCATAACCGGCTCCTTCTCCTGCAGGAATTAGCCCTTTTATATTTGAATTAAAGTTTTCATCACGTGTAATTCTAATTGGTGATGATGTTCTTGTTTCTATAGCTGATAATACAGCATCATCATCGTTAAAATGTTCTATTCTTTTTCCAAAAGCTTCAATTCCTTCAATTATGGATTCAACAATGAAGTTAGGAAAAATGTTGTTTAAGTTAGATAATGTATACTTACCTTTTATGTTTGGTGTAATTGTACCTAAATCTGTTGTTTTAACATTATTCTTGAAATCTCCATATTTTTGTAATGGAACTAAGCCAGCTCCTTCTTTGTAGGCTTTTCTTTCAAGAGCACGTTGGAAATCAATCCCTGCTAAGGGACTATCTCCATCAAAGTCATTTGGAGTAACTGTAACAACAATTGCACTGTTGGCATTTTCTCCATCTCTTTTGGAGTAACTCATGCCATTAACAACTTTCCCACCTTCTTCTGAAGAAGAATCAACAACAAAGCCACCTGGGCACATACAAAACGAATAAACACCTCTGTTTGCTGTTGTTGTATGGGTAAGTTTATAATTTGCCGCACCTAATCTGTCATCAGGGAAACCATACATACTATTATTAATAGTACTCTGTTTATGTTCTATTCTTACACCTAGCGCAAACGGTTTCTGTGTCATTTCTACACCGTTGTTATATAACATTTCAAATGTGTCTCTTGCACTGTGACCAATTGCCAGAATACAAAGGTTTGTCTCAATTACTTTTTTGCTACTTAAAATAACCCTGCTAAGTTTACCATTTTCACATTCAAAGCCTTCAAACCTTGTATCAAAGTAAAACTTACCACCTTTTTCCTTGATAAAATCTCTCATGTTTTTTACAACATTTTTCAATACATCTGTTCCAATATGTGGCTTGGCTTCATATAGAATCTTTTCGTTTGCACCAAATTTAACAAAAGTTTCAAGAACAAATTTTATTCGGTTTTGTTTATCTTTAATGCCTGTGTTTAATTTACCATCAGAAAAGGTTCCGGCTCCCCCCTCACCAAATTGGACATTGCAGTTTGTATTTAAAACGCCTGTGTTCCAAAAGTCTTCTACGATTTTTGTTCTGTTTTCGACCATACTGCCACGTTCTATAATAATAGGTTTGTAGCCATTAAGTGCAAGAAGATATGCACAAAACATACCTGCTGGTCCAAAGCCAACAACTACAGGTGAAAAGGTGATTCTTTTCGTGCCTGAAATTTCGTATGTATATTCTTTTTCCTTTGTAATTATCTGCACGTCTTTTCTTGTTTTGTTATATTCTTTTACATACAAACCAATAACATATACCTTATGCATTTCCACTTTTTTTCTTGCATCTATGGATAGTTTTATTATTTTCCAACTACTGACTTTATCTTTTGAAAGACCTGCTTTTTTGAGAGCTTTTTTAAATGCTGTTTTTTCATCTTCTGTTATGTCAACTTTTATGTTCGATACCTGTAATAGTTTCATTAGTTACAATTTCCTCCTGCAATAAGTCCTGTACACCAGGCAAAATGAAGATTATAGCCACCGCAGATTCCATCTACATCCAACATTTCACCAATAATATATAAATTAGGTGATAATTTAGATTCCATGGTTTCAGCATTGATTTCGGATGTATCTACACCACCTGCTGTTACCTGGGCGTAATCAAAACCTCTTTTTTTATCAATAATAACGTTATAATTCTTAATAGTATTAATAAGACTTTCAATGTTTTCTGTTGATAAAGCTTTTGCCTTAATTTTCTTTAAACCTGATTTTTCAGCTAAAACTGATGCCAGTTTTTCATTATATAAGCCTTTAAGTATTTTTTCAGTTGCTAAATCTTTGTATATTTTTGAAAATTTAAATATTATTTCTCTTAATTCATTTGTAGAAAAATCAGGTGCAAAATCTATTACCAAATTATCATTTGTTTCTAATGTTCTGCTTATATTAAAAACCGGAATTCCTGATACACCATAATCTGTTATTTGAATTTCACCGGTGTGCTTATAATTTCCCTTTGAAACTGTACCTTTTACCCTTACGCCTGAGCTTTTTGTGAGAATATCTTTTTTTATTACAAGAGCTGTAAGAGCTGGAGAAAGTTTTGTTATAGTGTGCCCAAACTTCATGGCTAATTCATAACCACTTCCATCAGAGCCTGTAACTTCATAACTTTTTCCACCTGTTGCCAAAATCAAATTATCACATTCCAAAGGTATACCTATATCAACAACATATTTCCCATTATTCTGCTGTATACTATTAATATTATTGTTAGTTTTGATTTTAACACCAAGCTCCATGGCATATTCTCTTAAAAATTCACATACGGTCTGCGCCTGCATACTTGAAGGATAAATATAGCCGTTTTTCGACACTGTGCATATACCAATATTTTTAAAAAAACTTCGTATATCATCAGGTGAATAAGCTTCTAATACTTTTTTAATAAAAGAACTGTTGCCATAAAACTTATTCTCATTCATAGCCTCATTAGTAATATTACAACGACCGTTTCCTGTTATAAGTATTTTTTTCCCTACCTGTTTGTTATGTTCAATTACCGTAACACTAGAGCCAGCATTAGCAGCAGCTATCGCTGCCACAAGACCTGATGCTCCTGCACCAATAACAATTGTTTTCATTTATTGTCCTTTCATCAACTGGTGTTTGCCTCGAGAAATTTAAACAGTTCCTCAGAGCTTTCCACATAAATACCATTTATAATTATTTTTCTATCTTTTAAAGACATATTCGATATGTTTATGTCCGTTTCAGCAATTTCTGTTTCTTTATCACTTTTATATACATACAAAATATTATCTTTTGCAATAAGCCAGTAGCCTTCTTTTTTATTTTCATTGTTAGCTTTAACCGCATCAGACTTAATGGCTACATTTTTCAAATCTGAAGTTCCCATTTTGTATCCACATAAATATGAAATACTGAATCCAACAACAAATATAATTAAATAAAAAATATATGCACGTTTATTCATAAATTACCACTCCTTTTATCTGATAAAATATTCCTTTACCTGCATATATTTTTTACAATATTTGTATATTTATACCTTAATTATTTCAATAATCTGAATTTCTTCAAAATTCTTACAATCTGATTTCCCTTTGGAATAGAATACAACTCATCCTCAGTTATTGTCTTAGTAAATACTAAAGAAACAGCATATATTACCACTGCAATAAGTATTGATAAAACTGTCCAAATGAAATTAGATGGTAGAATCATCATTCCAAGTTTGTAAAATACTAAACAGAAGATACCCATTATGGCTGAACAAACAAATGGGCAAACTAAAGTGTAATGTACTTCCTGTTTGTAGCCAAGGTATTTCTTAATGGAAAATGAGTTAAGTACCGCAACTGTCATTGCAAATGTAAAGTCTCCAATTACAACGGCATATATACCAAGTCTGAATACTAATAAAAGTATCAGTAAGAAAATAATGTGTATACCAAGTGATATTGCCGAGTTTCTAATTGGCACATTTAATTTATCTATACCCTGTAATATTGCATTACTGATTGTTGATAAACTAAAAGCTACTACAGTAAAAATACTGAAAATCATAATAATTGATGTGTATTCAACTTTTTCACCAAATAAAAGTGAGTTAATTGGCCCACCTAAAACTGATAATCCCATACCACAAGGAAAAGCAATTAACATTGAGAACTTCTGTGCTAACATAACTTTTCTTTTAACGACTAATTTGTCCTTTGCTATATACGACCTAACTAATGATGGTACAATAGCCGTCGACAGTGAAGAGGCTATTGCTATTGGCATTGTAGTCAAAAGTCTGTAATAGCCTGAATAAACGCCCCATGCAGCACTATTGGTTGTTTCACTTACGTGGAAGATACTTGACATTATATTCTGATATATTGGGTTGTCCAAAAGATTTCCAATATTGTATATTGTTGTACTAAACAAAACCGGAGTAATTGTTAAAAGAATGACTTTGGTAATCTGACCATAGCTGTCCTGGACTCCTGTTCTGTCTTTTTTCATTTTTTTGCGGAAATAATTTCTATTTACATATACTATAAAGAACATAAAAATCAATGCAATTAAAGCACCTGATAATGTTCCTAATGTTCCCCCGGCAGCAGCATAAGAACCTTTTAATACTTTCTGCTCACTGGCAATTTTTGATAAAGTATAACCGTAGGCACCTAATTCATAAGCAGCTATAACACTGACTACGGCATTTACTATCTGCTCAAAAATCTGCGAAACAGCAGTTGGAACCATATTGCCCATACCCTGAAAATAGCCTCTTACTACACCTAAAATACAGGCAATTGTAAGGGTTGGTGCCAATACTCTTAATGCTATTGCTATTGGTGGCTGTTTGTAAACTCCTGCAATGAAATCTGCCCCAAAGAACAAGAATAGTCCAAAGGCAAGTCCTATAAAACCACCATAAAATAATGCTCCCTTAAAAACCTTGTGAGCATTTTTATATTCCTTTTTTTCAAGCTTTTCAGATACTATCTTTGATACGGCTAATGGCATACTTTGTGATGATAACAAAATCAACACATTGTAAAACTCAAAAGCTGTGCCATAATATCCTAAACCAACATCTCCTAAAATTCTGTTTAAAGGTATTCTATAAATTAATCCTATTACACGAACAAGTATACCTGCCATTGCCAAAATACTGCCCTGTATTATAAAACTATCTTTTTTAGACTTACTACTCATTTTTTTATCTTCCATTTTCCTTATGTTATTGTCTTGTTATATTTGGTTGTTTATTTTGAAATTTTAAAATTAGCTTTGTCATCATTTCCCACAACGCATATCCATGTCTTACCTGTGTTTAATGTTATTTCTTTTCCATTCTTATCAAGGTATTTTGTTCTGCCTGTCATTTTTTTATCTTTTGACCAGGTAATTTTTTCGGCTTTGCCATTTGTAATAAACCAGCCACTACCCTTGCCTGTTAGAGTAATATCCAAGCTCTTATTATCAGGATATAATGTATAGTTTACAAACTGAACAATAATGTTAGAACAATGTAACTGCTTCTTGTTCTGATCATCAATATGCTTCTGGTTATATTGATATCTGTAATATTGACCGTCTTTTTTGTTATATACAAAATATGGATGATTTATTCTATAACCAATTTCAACTTTTTTAGCTGTTTTTTTACTGTCTAAAGCAATCTTGCTGCCACTTTTTGCAAAGTTGAAATGAGATGTATATTTTTTCTTGTATGAAGTTCTATATTTAAACTTTTTAATTGCAGAATCAAGTCCTTTTCCTGATGTAAAACAGTTATGAGGGGCAACTCTGTCTGATGTACGATAAAAAGCTGACTCAGCATTTAGTGAACCTACTTTGTCAATTGAACCACTTTTTAAATAATCAAGTGCATATTTTGACTGTCCAAAGTGACTGTAAATAGCATCCCACTCATTTGCAAAGGCACAATAATATATTCTGCAGCTTCTAACCGAACCCATTTTCTTGAGTTTTGAATAATTTTCAAAAATGCCCATAATTCTTGTAATTGAGCCTTCTACCGGTGCTTCATAACATACATCTGCATTATAAAGTCCTGAATGTGGAATTGCGTTAATAATATTGTTATACATTAAAGCAACAGGTCTTTTATTGGCAATAGATTTCTTAACATACTCTCCTGTTAATTTACTAATTACCTTGCCTGCATTTGGATCTGCTGTAGTTGTTTCAGTAACTGTTGTCTGTTCAGGTGTTGTTGTAGGCGTATTTGTCTGCTTTTTGGCACTACCAAACACAACTGCAAGAATAACACCAACTATTATTACTGCAACTAAAATTGTTATAGCTATGATTTTGTTTCTCTTCATAATTACTCCCTTGTTATTCCTAAATTATTTAAAATTTCTTTTTGCTTTTGTTCCATTTCCATTCTTTCGCTATCATCAATATGGTCATAGCCAAATAAATGAAGCATACTATGTGCCACTAAAAAAGCAAACTCTCTTATAACAGAATGATTATACTCTTCTGCCTGAGAAATTACTTTGTCGTAGGAAATCACAATATCTCCTAATGTAAGTTCTCCTGTGTCAGGATCAAATGCATATAAATCATTTTCGAATTTATCAAAATCACCTGGTTTATCATATTCCAGCATTGGAAATGATAAAACATCTGTAGGTCTGTCAATATTTCGTTGACTGTTGTTTATTTCATGTATTTCATCGTTGTCAACTATAGTAACATTCACCTCACATTCGTAGGGGCATTTTACATAATCAATAGCTTCTGATACAACCATATTAATTAAATTTTCGTAATCAATGTCAATATTATTTTTGTATTGATTTTCAATATATATATTCATGTTTTTTCCTTTTTTATTATCTGATTTAATTAACAGTATTAATTAACTCTGTACGAGTCTTTAATTATTTTTTTGCCAATCTTTTTTATTTATCCTTAGTTTTGCCATTTGTTTTATTTTTTAAATATGACGATTTTCTATTTTCATATTCTTCGTATGCCTTGACAATTTTTTGAACTAAAGGATGTCTGACAACATCGTTGTTATCTAAAAAGGCAAAGCCAATATCATCCACTTTTGACAAAACTTTAAGTGCTATATCCAAACCTGATACAACATCTCTTGGTAAATCCTTCTGGGTTCTGTCACCGGTAACTATAACCTTTGAACCGAAACCTATTCTGGTTAAGAACATTTTCATCTGAGCAGGTGTTGTATTTTGAGCTTCGTCAAGTATTATGAAAGCATTATCTAAAGTTCTACCACGCATGTAAGCAAGTGGTGCAACTTCAATAATTCCTTTTTCTGAATTAGAAATAAAACTTTCAGCTCCCATAATTTGATAAAGGGCATCATATAACGGGCGCAAATAAGGATCAACCTTGCTTTGTAAATCTCCTGGCAAAAAGCCTAAATTCTCACCGGCTTCAATGGCAGGTCTTGTTAAAATAATTTTATTTACTTCATTATTTCTTAAGGCTGTAATTGCCATTGCCATTGCCAGATAGGTTTTACCTGTACCGGCAGGGCCCACACCAAAAACTATCATTTTATCTCTTATTAAGTCTACATATTTCTTTTGACCTAATGTTTTGGGTTTAATAGGCTTCCCCATTATTGTTCTGCAAATAATGTTATCATCTAATTCAACTATTGCAGATTCTTTTTCATCAAAGCTTAAAGACAATGCATAATCAACATTTTGTTCTGTGATTTCATTTCCTCTTTTTGCCAATTCAATTAATTGGTTAAACACGCTTTTAGCTCTTTTAGTGGCCGTTTCACCACCGATTATTTTCAAATCTCCATCTCGTGAAATAATCGTAACATGTAAGGTCTTTTCAATCTTCTTAATATTATAATCAAATTGACCAAATACAGTTTTCTCATATTCTGCAGGAATATCTATAATATTTTCTATTACACTCATTAATTTACCTGTCTGCTGTTGTCTGCTCAACAGATTCCTTTTCTTGTTTTATTTTGTTTAAGGTTGAATCTTTTATGTATTGCACCTTGCCAACGGGTAAAATGCATATAACATCACCCTTGTATTGGTAAAATTCTTTTTTCCGTACTATTCTAACATTTTTTGCTAATATTTTGTAGCCTTTTTGTTCTAATATTGCTAATTTATTGTTTAACTTAGATGATAAAACTTTTTCTGCCTGCTTTTTTGAATAATTTGCAGTTTTTATTGTATAATCTTTGCTTACATATTTGCCAAAGCCTATTGGAAAATAATAATTTTCAAAAAAATTTATTTTTGATTCGCTGTATTCAATATCTTTATTTTTTTTACTTTTAATATGCCATCTGTAGTTTTTTATAAAAGGGATGTAATAGGTTTTAGAGGAATTATATATTTTATATTTATGTTTAACAGGAATTTGGTCATTATAATTAAATTTAATTTTCCCTAAAATATCTCCGTCAGAGCCGGTAATAACCGAGTAAAGCTTTTGACCTGATTCATCTGCAACGTCTGTTACACCCTTAATAAGAATTTGATTTTTATGTACATATTGATTTTTCTTAACTAATGGCGTACCTTTTCTAACCACTATAGATTGGATTTTTCCTGAATATTTGGAAACAATGTTATAAGGAAGGCTTTCTTTTTTTGCAATTTCAGTAATATAATTTTCCTTTATGTGAATTATAAGATTAGTGCCTTTTATTTCAGCACATACCCAACTTATGTCATTATAATTTTCTCTGATGTTTTTTTCTATATTTTCGCAATTTACTTTATTTTTCAAAACCCCTTCTGTTACATTAAGGCAGCTGACATAATCTAAAATTTCTTTTTGGGTATATGAATAGTTACCGTTTATTGTTATCTTCCAAATAAATTGAGTGCAAATAACTATAAATAAAATAAAAAATATAGCAAATGTGGCAGCTAATTTAATAAAAAAACTATGAGTAATTTTTTTATACAAACCAAACTCGTGAACATTTATTATTTTTATATTATTATCTTTCACTATTTCTGTAACAGTATTATAATCTGACGAATTAATTGTAAAAGATGCCAGGGAATCATTTCCATTTTGATTGAAAGTTATATCTCTTATTTTTATCTCTTTAGTATTATTTAAGAATCTGTAAATATGTTTGGAATTTATTGTTATTCTATATAAATGAAATTTCATTTAATACCCCACTTATAACCATAGACTCGCTATTGTAATATTTTATGTTTAACTTTTCGCCTTTTATTAATAAATTATATTTTTTGCACATAATTAATATTTCATTATCTTTTATTTCTTTTAAACATCTATAGTTTTCTACAACAAATTCATTTCTGCCAATAATTTCTATTAACGAATCTTTATGTACAACGTCTCTTGGAAGGTCGTATTTATCATCAACATTAAACATGGCGTTTGCTCCTTTGGAATTAATTAGGCAGTATTAAGCAGATTATTTATATTTATTAGATTATGTTAAAGGTAAAGATTTTATTACATAAAAAAGCCAGGACATAGGTCCTGACTTTTTATAATTAATTATATTTGCGCTTTCTAGCAGCTTCTGATTTCTTCTTACGCTTTACGCTTGGTTTTTCGTAATGTTCTCTCTTACGAATCTCCTGCTGAATACCAGCCTTTGCGCAATTTCTCTTGAATCGACGTAATGCACTGTCGATTGATTCGTTTTCTTTTACGATAACGCTTGACATCTGTTCTTCCCTCCCTTCAGTTATAGATTCCTAAAACTGTAGGTATTTGTGTTAAAACACTTTAAATATTATAACATATTTTTTCAATGCGTCAACCTTATTTTTGAAATAATACAAAATTATAACTGGCTTTCCAAAATCTCTTTTGCCTTTTCAATTGCCATATCAGCACCGGCTGGATTTTTACCACCTGCTTGAGCCATATTTGGACGACCACCGCCGCCACCTCCGACACATTTAGCAATTTCTTTAATCATATTTCCGGCATGAGCTCCCTTTGAAATCGCATCATTATCAGCCATAACAATTACATTGGCTTTGTCATTTGTTGTTGAAACAATAACAACAACTCCGCCACCCATTTTTTCTTTTAACTGATCACCAAGATTTCTTAAACCATTCATATCCACATCAGCTACCTTTGTAGCAAGAAGTTTAACTCCCTTTACTTCTACAACGTTGTCTAATGCGTCTCCAACAGATTCGTTAGCTAATTTTGCTTTTAACTTTTCATTTTCACTTGATAATGATTTAATTTCATCATTTAATGAATGAATCTTCTTTGTTAAATTATGTGCATCACTTTTGGCAGCCTTCGCAGCTTCATTTAATAATTTTTCCATTTCTTCAAAATGCTTAATTAAGCCATTTCCTGTTAAGGCTTCAATTCTTCTAACACCTGCAGAAATACCGGCTTCAGAAATAACCTTTAAGTATGAAATTTCCTTTGTGTTTGAAACATGAGTACCACCACATAATTCAACAGAGAAATTTCCCATAGATACAACTCTAACTGTATCTCCGTATTTTTCTCCAAATAATGCCATAGCACCTGTTTTCTTAGCTTCTTCTAATGTCATTTCTTTTGTAACAACATCTAATCCATTAGCAATCTGTTCATTGACAATAGATTCAACTTTGGCAATTTCTTCTTTTGTCATTGCCTGGAAATGTGTAAAGTCAAATCTTAATCTTTCAGCATCAACATAAGAACCTGCCTGCTCAACATGTTCGCCTAAAACAAGTTTTAATGCCTTCTGTAATAAATGTGTTGCACTATGGTTTTTAGCAATTGCTTCTCTGTTAGCGCTGTAAACTTTAAGAGCTACTTTATCTCCAACCTGAACCATACCTTCTACAACATATCCAACATGTCCAATCATTGAGCCATGAAGCTTAATTGTATCTACAACTTTAAATTTTCCGTTAGCTGTTTCAATAATACCTTTATCACCTGTCTGACCGCCCATTGTTGCATAAAATGGAGTCTCATTTACAAGAATTGTGCCGTTATCACCTTCGGCTAATGCCTGAACAACTTCTTTTTCTGTTGTTAAAGCTGTAATTTCTGATTCATTTTCCAATTTGTCATATCCAACAAACTTTGATGTTAAATTCTTATCAAGACTTTCGTATACTGTTTCATCGGCACCCATGTAGTTAGTTGTCTTACGGGCATTTCTTGCCTTTTCTCTCTGAACTTCCATGGCTTTTTTGAAACCTTCTTCATCTACGCTAAATCCTTTTTCTTCAAGAATTTCTTTTGTAAGATCAAGTGGAAATCCATAAGTATCATATAACTTAAAAGCATCGTCCCCTGATAAAGTCTTGTTTCCTTCTTCTGAAATTTTTGCTTCCATTTCAGCCAAAATATTAAGACCTGTATCAATTGTTTTGTTAAATTTATTTTCTTCTTCAGTTAATACTTTGAAGATCATATTTTTCTTTTCTTCAAGTTCAGGATAACCATCTTTAGAACTTTCAATTACAGTTTCTGAAAGGTCTGAAAGGAACATTCCATCAATACCTAATAATCTTCCATGTCTTGCAGCACGTCTGATTAATCTTCTTAATACATATCCTCTACCTTCATTTGATGGCATAATACCGTCAGAAATCATAAATGTAGCTGAACGGATATGATCAGTAATGATTCTTATTGAAACATCCCATTTATATTCTTTCTTATATTCTTTTCCTGAAATTTCGCATACTTTATCACGTAAAGCTTTAATAGTATCAACATCAAAAATAGAATCAACATCCTGAACGACTGTTGCAAGTCTTTCAAGTCCCATACCTGTATCTATGTTCTTCTGCTTTAATGTTGTATAATTTCCTTTGCCGTCATTTTCAAACTGGGTAAATACGTTGTTCCAGATTTCAATATATCTGTCACATTCGCAACCTACAGTACAATCTGGTTTACCACAACCATATTTTTCACCACGGTCATAATAAATTTCTGAACAAGGACCACAAGGGCCTGCACCATGTTCCCAGAAGTTATCTTCTTTACCGAATTTGAAAATTCTGTCTTTTGGAATACCCATTTCTTTATTCCAAATATCAAAAGCTTCATCATCTTCTAAATAAACAGAAGGGTATAATCTGTCAGCTTCAAGTCCAACAACTTCTGTTAAAAATTCCCAAGACCAATGAATAGCTTCATGTTTAAAATAATCTCCAAATGAGAAATTACCAAGCATTTCAAAGAATGTACCATGTCTTGCAGTCTTACCAATATTTTCAATATCGCCTGTTCTAATACATTTCTGACATGTCGCCATTCTTGTTCTAGGTGGAACTTCCTGACCTGTAAAATAAGGCTTTAAAGGCGCCATACCTGCATTAATAAGCAATAAACTGTTATCATTATGTGGCACTAATGAATAACTGCTTTTTACTAAATGTCCTTTTGACTCAAAGAAATCAAGGAACATTTGTCTTAATTCGTTTAATCCGTATTTCTTCATTGTAAGTTCCTCCTAAACTAATCAGCTTTAATCTGATGGAAAGCTTTTTTACCCTTCTTAATTAAGATAACACCTTCATCATTAAAATCAGCTGTAGTTAATGTTTTATCTATAGCAGTTACTTTTTCACCATTAACAGAAACACTGTTCTGGTTTACTAAAGTTCTTGCTTCACTTCTTGATTTTGCAAGTTTTGTATCTACTAAAATTGTTAAAATATCAATTCCCTGCTCTAATTCAGCCTTTGCATATGTTGTTGTAGGAATATCACCTGAAATTCCTCCTTTAGCAAATATATTCTTAGCTGCATCTAATGCTTTTTTAGCTTCTTCTTCACCATGAACTAACTTAGTTAATTCATAGCCTAAAATTTCTTTTGCCTTATTAAGTTCAGCACCCTGCCATTTTTCCATTTCTTCAATTTCTTCTAATGGAAGGAATGTAAGCATCTTCAAGCATTTAATAACATCTGCATCATCAACGTTTCTCCAATACTGGAAGAATTCGTATGGTGATGTTTTTTCAGGATCAAGCCAAACTGCACCACTTACTGTCTTACCCATCTTCTTACCTTCTGAGTTAAGAAGTAATGTAATTGTCATAGCTGAGGCATCTTTTCCTAATTTACGTCTGATAAGTTCTGTACCACCAAGCATATTACTCCACTGGTCATCTCCACCAAACTGAAGATTACAACCATAATCCTGGAATAATTTGTAGAAGTCATAACTCTGCATAATCATGTAGTTGAATTCTAAGAAGCTAAGTCCTCTTTCCATTCTCTGCTTGTAACATTCAGCAGTAAGCATTCTGTTTACACTGAAATGTGGTCCAACTTCTCTTAAAACATCAATATAATTTAAATCCATTAACCAGTCTGCATTGTTTACCATTAATGCTTTTCCGTCAGAAAAGTCGATAAATTTGCTCATCTGTTTCTTGAAACATTCAATGTTGTGGTCAATAGTTTCTTTTGTCATCATTTTTCTCATATCAGTCTTTCCTGATGGGTCACCAATCATTGCAGTTCCACCACCTAAAAGAGCTATTGGTTTATTGCCGGCCATTTGAAGTCTCTTCATAAGACATAAAGCCATAAAATGACCTACATGAAGACTGTCTGCTGTTGGATCAAAGCCAATATAGAAAACAGCTTCACCTTTATTTATTAAATCACTAATTAATTTTTCATCAGTAACCTGTGCTATAAGGCCACGCGCTTTCAACTCTTCGTATGTGTTCATAATCTTATCTTCTCCTTCTATAGCATTATTTATGCTCAATCAAATAACAATTTTATCATAGTAGTTAAAATTTTACAATAACCCCTTTTCGTTATTTAAAGCAAAATACAAATAACTCCTTTGCTTTGATCATTTGTTATTTTTTCAACAGTCCCCTGCATTCTGGCTCTTGTATCTTCTGTTAAGTTATCAATTTTACTGCTAATGCCTTCTTCTACTATCTGACCAATTGTTTTTCCGAAAATGTTTGTATCCCAAATATCATCATGTTCTTCATTGGCATTTATAAATTCTATTAAATCCTTCGCCTGCTCTTCGTTACCTATAATTGGAGAAATTTCAGTTAATATATTCGCTTTTACAAAATGAATAGACGGTGCTGTTGCTTTTATTTTTACTCCATAATTGCTACCGTTCTTTATTAATTCGGGACTATCTAAAACTATTTCTTCCTTGTCAGGCATAACAATTCCATAGCCTGTTTCCTTCACTTTTGTTATGGCAGAATTCACTTTATCATAACCTGTTTTTTTTGCTGCAAGCTCTTTGATAAATCTTATAAGATGCAACTGATTTTCAATTTTGCTGCCTGTAATTTCTGATAATGTGTCATAATAAGAACTTTCGTCCACAGAAAAATCCATAACAACTTTACCATTGGACAACTCAACCATTGATACAGACATATTTTTTACATAATTTTTGTCAGGACTAAAAATAAGATTTTTTATATCTTTAATTTTAGTAATTTTTTCTAAAATCTGTTTAGAATATTCTATTATGTATTTCATCAAATCACTGTCTAAATTGATTATTTCAAGCCATTTTGGAACATTAAATACTATTTCGGTAATTGGAAATTCAAATAATATATTTTCTAAAATATTATTAATGTCATCTTCGTTTAATTTAAGACAGTTTATTGCTATTGTTGATACATCATATTTGCTTTCAATAGTTTTTTTCAATTCCAGACACTCTTTTGATGTAGGCTCCATTGAATTAACAAGAATAATAAAAGGCTTATTAATTTTTTTTAACTCATTAACTGTTTTATCTAATGCCTTGTTGTAGTCTTCAACATTCAAGTCAGTAAAACTTCCGTCACTTGTTATAACTACACCAATTGTTGAGTGGTCTGAAATTACTTTCTCTGTACCAATTTCAGCAGCTTTTGAAAAAGGAATTGACTGTTCAAACCAAGGTGTTTTTACCATTCTTTCAGAATCTTCCTCCATATGACCTGTAGCCCCATCAACCATAAAGCCAACACAGTCTATTAGTCTAACATTAATATTAGCTTTGTTACCAATATTAATTGTCACCGCTTTATTAGGTATAAATTTAGGCTCTGTTGTCATTATTGTTTTACCGGCTGATGATTGTGGCAGCTCATCCATTGCTCGTTTTACCTCATTTTCATCTTTTATATTTGGCATTACAGCCACATCCATAAAATTCTTAATAAAAGTTGATTTTCCAGTTCTAACAGGTCCCACAACCCCTATGTAAATTTCCCCCTTTGTTCTTTTTTCAATGTCATTATATACATTAAAATCCATAAAAACCTCCCAGTGCATATATTAATACTAAAATATATGGCAATGAGAGGCTTTTTATTACTTTTTACATTAACGGAGAAATTAGTCTTAATAATTTCCCGCATACTTTATACCATAAAGGCCTGTTTCTACATTCTATTAAAGAAACCTTTTTTGATACAGCAAGCATATTTTCATAGTCGGCTTCTATATCATAAATTACATTATTTTTATAAATAAAGCATCCATTTTCAAAATGTAAATATAAACTTCTATAGTCTAAATTAATTGTTCCAACAGTTGCTTTTTCATCATCACTAATAAACATCTTAGCATGAGTAAAACCGGGTGTGTATTCATAAATTTCCACACCAGCTTCGATTAACTCACTGTAATATGTTCTTGCTATACAATAAGCGTATGGTTTGTCAGGTATACCTGGCATGACAATTTTTACATCTACACCACGTTTTGCCGCAAACTTTAACGCAGACATCATAACATTATCCAAAATTAAATATGGTGTGACAATATGAAGATATCTGTTGGCTGTATTAATCATATGTAAATAAACAGATTCACCAACTCTTTCTTTTCCAACCGGCTCATCACCGTAGCCTATTATATAACCATTATCGTCATATATTTTTGGAATTTTTATATCTAAATATCTGTCAAAATTTCCAATTGTCCGCTCTGTTACATTCCACATTTGTAAGAATAAAAGTGTATAGCTTTTTACTGCATCACCTTTTAACATAACCGCAGTATCTTTCCAATAACCGAATTTTTCAACAAGGTTCATATATTCATCTGCCAGATTAATACCACCGGTAAAAGCAACTTTACCGTCAATAACAAGAATCTTTCTATGATCTCTGTTGTTTTGCTCAGTTGTAAAAAAAGGTCTCGCAGGAGCAAAGGTTTTTGACTTTATGCCCATTTGACGTAGTTTCTTATAATAGCCAACCGGTAACTTTGTAAGGGAACAAAGGCCATCATACATTACTCTTACTTCTACGCCTTCTTTTGCCTTTCTTTCAAGAATATTAAGAACTGAGTCCCAGACTTTTCCCTGCTGAATAATAAAATATTCCATAAAAATAAAATCTGTGGCATTCTCCAATTCTTCAATTAAGGCTGTGTACTTTTCCTCTCCACAACTAAAGTATGTAACATCAGTATTTTTATAAACAGGACAACCGGTGTAGTCATAAACATACTTTGCAATCATCGACACCTGTTTATCCTGTATTTGTAAATCATTGTATATTTGCTGTTCAGGTTGCAAATATCGTTGAGACTTTAAATCAATATGTTCTATTTTTTTTCGAAGTTTTATTGAACCAGGTTGCAATTTAGTGTACAAATACATCAAAACACCAAATCCCGGAACTACAACGATAAAAATAACCCATATCAGTTTCATTGTGGGATCTGATTTATCGCTAACTATATATACAACCGATAAAACCTGCAACAATGTTACAACGTAAGAAACACTTTTATCTAAAACAACGTTGTAGGCAACTGCCCAGAAAAATAAAATCTGAATAATAATCATTAAGCCAAAAATAAAAATTCGACTAAATAAAAATGTGGCAATGCCTTTTTTACCTTTATTTTTTGTCTTATCTAATTTGGTCTTATCCATTAAACTCCCCTTAAATATAATATATGTTATACTATATTAATTTATCTCCATTCTAAATCATGAAATTCGTTTGTCTGTTCACGCTCCATTAATTCCCACATTGCTTCTTCAGCAGGTTTGTTGTCAAAAAGGACTTCATTTACAGCTTCTACTATAGGCATGTCCACATTATATTTTTTTGCAAGTTCTAAAGCGGCTTTAGCTGAAACTGCGCCTTCAACAACCATTTTTACTTCTTTAACAGCCTCATCTAATGTGTAGCCTTTGCCAATAAGGACACCGGCTCTTCTGTTTCTTGAGTGCTTACTGTTACATGTTACAATTAAGTCACCAATTCCTGATAGGCCATTGAAAGTTCTTGAATGACCACCCATTTTGACACCAAGAGCTGTAATTTCCTTGATACCTCTTGTAATTAAAGCAGCCTCTGTATTATCACCAAAACCAAGACCGTCAATTATGCCCGCTGCAAGGGCTATAACATTCTTTAAAGAGCCACCTAATTCAATACTCTTTCTGTCAGGACTTATATATGTTCTAAAATATTTATTTGCAAACATTGTCTGAACTTTCTGTGCTACTTCTTTCTTCTTAGCACCAATAACTACAACTGTAGGTATGTTACGTCCTACCTCTTCAGCATGGCTTGGACCTGAAAGTACAACAGCCTCGCATGTTGGTAATTCTTCTTCCATAATTTCTGTCATTGTATCAAAAGTCTTATCTTCAATTCCTTTTGCAACATCAACAATTATCTGACCGTCAGGTATAATATCTTTTAATAATTTAGATGTACTTCTGACAAATGATGAAGCAACTGCCATAACGATTAATTCAGAATTCTTAACAGCTTCTTCAATATTATTTGTAATTATAATATCTTCTGGAATTTTTATTCCAGGCAAACTTATTTTATTTTCTCTATCTTTGCTTAATAAATCTACTTCTTTCTGCAATGCAGACCATATTGTTACATCATGTCCGTTTCCATATAATATTTTTGCAAGAGCAATGGCCCAACCACCACCGCCTAATACTGTAACTTTTGACATATTATGCCTCCTTTTTCTGACCAATTTTTCGTTCTGTTCCATTGACCAGTCTTTTTATATTATCTTTATGTCGTATATAAGACAAAACCATCATGATTCCAACCAAAATATACGATTCTAATTTTTCACTTTGATTTAAGTTATGCACCATGTTTAACTGACCGAATATTACCATTTCCAAAAAGAAACCTGTCATTAAGCATAATGAACTAAACGAAACATATTTAGTTAAAGCAAGTGCAACAAAAAAAGTTATTAAACCAAGAGCTAAAAATTTCCAGTCAAAAAAGACAAGTGAGAAAATAACTCCTGATGATGCTGCAATGCCTTTCCCACCTTTAAAATTCATATAAAAAGGAAAATTATGACCTAAAATTGTCCCAAGCCCTGTATATAAGGCAATTGCAATTAAACTGTCATTACATGAATTTCTAAAAAGTAAATATGTAACACCTACGGCAAAAACAGCTTTAAGTGCATCGCCGAAAAATGTCATAAAACCATATTTTTTCCCAAGTGTACGCATGGCATTCGTTGTTCCTGAATTGCCACTGCCAAATTCTCTAATGTCTATATTATGCATTTTACCAATTATAAAACCTGTTTGAAATAAGCCGAAAATATAACCGATAACAATGCAAATTATTTTCTGCCAAACCATCGCAAATACTCCTTAAATTAAAATGTTTATTTTTCTTTTCTTTCTCTAATAATAAATCTTAATGGAGTTCCTCTGAAACCAAAAGCTTCTCTGATACGGTTTTCAATGTATCTTGTATAGGAGAAATGCATTAATTCCTTATCATTTACAAAAATAACAAATGTTGGTGGCTTTACTGATACCTGAGTAATATAGTAAAGTCTTAAACGTTTACCCTTATCTGATGGTGGCTGTTGCATTGCTACTGCTTCTGCCATAATTTCATTTACAACACCTGTTTCTATTCTCATAGTGTGATTTTCAATTACCATATCAATCATATCAAACAACTTAGGTAATCTTTGACCTGTTTTTGCTGAAATAAACATAATTTCTGCATACTGCATAAAAGAAAGAATCTGTCTTACTTTATTAGTATACTCATAAACAGTCTTGTCATTTTTCTCAATTGCATCCCATTTATTTACGGCAATAATTATACCTTTTCCATTTTCATGGGCAATCCCAGCAATTTTTGCATCCTGTTCAGTAACCCCTTCAGTTGCATCAATAACAATAACCACCACGTCTGCTCTTTCTACAGCAGTAACAGTTCTAATAACACTGTATCTTTCAATATCTTCTTTTACTTTTGATTTTCTTCTAATACCTGCAGTATCAATAAAAACATATTCTTTTCCATTCCATTTAACATCAGTGTCAATGGCATCTCTTGTTGTGCCTGCAATATTAGAAACAATAACTCGGCTTTCACCTGTTAGTTTATTGATAATTGATGATTTTCCAACATTTGGCTTACCAACAATGGCGACCTTTGGTCTGTCATCTTCATCTTCTTCTAAATCAAGTGATTTAAAATTTTCAACAACCTTATCAAGCATATCACCTATACCACTTCTCTGTGATGCAGAAATTGGAACAGGATCACCTATACCTAAATTATAGAATTCATAAACATCTGCCATCATTTTATTAAAATTATCTACTTTATTTACTACTAAAACAACCGGTTTCTGACTTCTACGAAGCATGTCTGCAACCTTTGCATCAGCATCAATTAAGCCCTGCTTTACATCTGTCATAAATATAATAACATCTGCTGTATCAATGGCAATCTGCGCCTGATCACGCATCTGTGCTAAAATAATGTCACTGCTGTCAGGTTCAATACCACCTGTATCAATCATTGTGAAATTATAATTAAGCCAATCAATATCAGCATATATTCTGTCTCTTGTGACGCCCGGAGTGTCTTTTACTATTGAAATTTTTTGTCCTGCTAAAGCATTAAATAATGTTGATTTTCCAACATTAGGTCTACCTACTATAGCCACAATTGGTTTACTCATATTCTCTCACCTCACCATTAGATTTTACAATAAGTACCATTATTTGTAAATTGCTTATTTTATTTCCAAAAAAGCCGCCAGATTTCCTCTTTTTCCGTTAGTTGCTCTATGGGAAAAGAGCATCTTATCGTTACAGCATGTACAAATATCAGGTAAATGAATATTCTCTTCTAATACACCACATTCCCTGAAAACTATTCTGTTACACTCCCATAAGTCCAACATATATTTACCATTTCCTTTATTCAAAAGGATATTGTCTATATTGTCAGGAAATGCCATCTTAAATTCATTAGCCACATCTTCACTAATTTCATAGCAACTCATACATATTGAAGGACCAATGCAGGCAATAACATCCTTCGAATCAGTACCGTAGTTTTCTTTCATTTTCTTTAGAGTACATGCGCCTATTTTTCCAACTGTACCTCTCCAGCCGGAATGAGCAAGACCTATGGCCTTATTTTTTACATCTACCATATATAATGGAACACAGTCTGCAAAATATGTTGCCAAAACTACATTCTTTTCATTTGTAATCATTCCATCAATGTCAGTAAAACAATTTTCTTTATAAATACCGTTTCCCTTAAATTCTTTTCCAACTACAGCTACATTTGTAGTATGAGTCTGTTTACTACAAACGATATTTTTACTTTCAAACCCAATTGCATTTGCAATTATCTTGTGATTATTTACTACATTTTCTTCTAAATCGCCTCGACCAAAGCCTAAATTCATAGAACTTAAAACTCCCTGGCTTACACCACCTAATCTTGTGGAAAAGCCATGTGTAAGCCATGGTATCTCATCCATTGCTTTATATGAAATATATGGAACATCGTTTTTAAATTTTATAACAGTTGAATTTCTGCTTTTTTTGTTTAACAATACTATATTCATTACATTACTCCAAAACAATTATAAATATACCGAATTTGCTCTTCTGTTATTGCTATAACATCAAAACTGCACTGAAAATCCATAAAAATCTGGTTTTCATTTAAAAACCACATTGCTGTTTTGTAGATTTTCTGTTGTTTTCTATAATTTACCGCCTCTAAAGGATTGCCATACATAAGATTTTTTCTATATTTTATTTCAATAAAATGCAATGTATCTTCCTTAGATGCAATTACATCGATTTCCCCTATTTTACAGGAATAGTTTGATGCAATAATTTTGAAATTCTCTTTTTTCAAATATTCAATGGCTTTTTTCTCGTAAAAACTACCAACTTTTCTTGTATTCATAGTCCCCCTTAAAATCATTATCTTACAAAAATAATTTAATAAATCATTTATCTTTTTATAAACAAATAAAGGGTAAATTATAATAATCTACACAAAATTCTTTATAAAAGTTTTTCTATGTATAGGACATGGACCTACTTTTTTCAAAGCTTCAATATGTTTTGCCGAACCATAACCTTTGTTTGAAGCAAAATCGTATTCAGGATAAATCCTATCGTATTCAACCATCATTGCATCTCTTGTAACTTTTGCTATTATACTTGCTGCACCAATGGAAATGCTTTTTGCATCACCCTTTATAATGGGAACCTGCTTCATATCAAGCCCCGGAATGTTTACAGCATCGTTTAACAACAAATCAGGCTGTTTTTCCATTGAAGCAATTGCTTTTCTCATTGCCTCGTATGTTGCCTGTAAAATATCGATTTCATCTATTCTCTCAGGACTTGATTGAGCAGTTTTTGCACATATGGCTTTTTCCATTATTTGTGGATACAACTCTTCTCTTTTTTTGGCTGAAAGTTTTTTTGAGTCATTAATGTATAAAATATTACATTCTTTTGGTAAAATCACAGCTCCTGCAACAACAGGGCCGGCCAAAGGACCTCTACCAACCTCATCTATACCGCATATTAATTCATAATCAGAATATTTTCTTTCAAAATATTGTAAATTATAAATTCTTTCTAACTCTAAAAGATACTTTTGGTGGTCTTTCCTTGCCTTTTCAACTAACTTTAAAACACCGCTTCTTTCATCACTTTTATATTCTTCAGCAAACTGTAATAAGTCTTTTTCATCCAAAAATGATAATTCTTTTTTTATATCTGCAATACTTTTTCCCATTGTTTTTACCTTTTAATTTCTATCTAAAGTGATTCTGCCTAATTTTCCACTTCTAAAGTCATCTAAAACTATCTTACTTGTTTTGTCCAAATCAGGCTGATTTCCTTTCAATTTGCAACCTCTTACCTCTGCTATCTGATACATAATCTGTAGAATGTTATCATCACCTTCAATACTATATCTGTCTTTGATTGCATTTGGATATAAGTTTTCTAATAGTTTAATTAGCTGGAATGCAAGTTCAGATACATCTAAAATATTATCATTCATTGAGCCAATAAAAGCTAAATGCATACCGATTTTCTGGTCATCAAATTTAGGCCATAAAACCCCCGGTGTATCCAAAAGTTCAAGATTCTTATTAAGTCGAATCCATTGTTTTCCTTTTGTTACTCCCGGCTTGTTACCTGTTTTTGCACAGTTCTTTCCTGCATAAGCGTTAATAAAAGTAGATTTACCAACATTTGGTATACCAACTACCATAGCTCTAATTGGTCTGTTTTTAATGCCTCTTTTTAAATTTCTTTCTATTTTTTCTTTACAGGCAATATTAACAGCATTATTAATTTCCTTAATGCCATGCTTATTTTTAGAATTAATTTTTAAAGCAACAATTCCTTTTTTCTTAAAATATTCAATCCATTTATTATTTTGCTTTTCATCTGCTAAATCAGCTTTATTTAATAAAACAAGTCTTGCCTTATTCTGACCAAGATTGTCAATTTCAGGATTCCTACTACTTAACGGAATTCTTGCATCTAATAATTCAATTATTAAATCTATTAATTTTATATCTTCCTTCATTTGACGCATGGCTTTTGTCATGTGTCCCGGAAACCATTGATAATCCATAATCTTTCTCCTAAATTTTCTATTAAATAAAAAAGGAACGAGAATAAACCCGCTCCTTTTTTAAAGTAATAATTATTTAACTAATTCTTTTACCTTAGCAGCCTTACCTACTCTGCTTCTAATGTAGTTAAGTTTAGCACGTCTTACTTTACCCTGTCTTACTACTTCAATCTTAGCAATGTTTGGTGAGTATAAAGGCCAAGTTCTTTCTACACCAATACCGTTTGAATTCTTTCTTACTGTGAAAGTAGCTCTGTTGCTTCCACCCTGTTTCTTAAGTACAAGACCTTCGAAAATCTGAATTCTTTCTCTGTTTCCTTCAACGATCTTAGCGTGAACCTTAATTGTGTCACCTACGTTAAAAGGTGTTACTTCCTTAATCTGTGCATCTTCAATTTCTTTAATTAATTCCTGCATAATTTCCTCCTTATTTATTCCGATGTTCTTAATACATAATGTAACAGAGGACCATCTTTTTTTTATACAGCGTTTGTTATAATAACATAAAAAACTTTATTTATCAAGTGTTTTTATGAATTTTATATCTTCTTTTGTCAAATTAGCTTCTTCCATTAAATCAGGACGTCTTTCAATTGTTCTAATAATAGATTGTTTCCTTCTCCATTCATCAACCTTCAGATGATTTCCCGATAAAAGAATAGGTGGTACTTCCTTGCCCATAAATTCAGCAGGCCGTGTGTATTGTGGATATTCGAGTAAATTATCATTAAATGACTCAAACTCTGCAGACACCTCATTATTTAACACTCCGGGAACAAGTCTTGAAATTGCATCAATCATAACCATGGAAGGCAATTCACCACCTGTAAGGACATAATCTCCTATTGAGACATTATCTGTAACTATCATTTCAAGAACTCTTTCATCAATGCCTTCATAATGGCCACACAAAAACACTAAATCTTTTTCTTTTGACAACTCTTCCGCCATTGACTGATTAAAAACTTTTCCCTGTGGAGTTAAGTATACAACCCTTGGTTTATAACCAATTTGTTCTACTACCGATTCATAACTTTTATATACAGGTAATGGTTGCATTACCATGCCTGCCCCACCACCGTAGGGATAATCATCTACCTGACCATATTTATTGCCGGCAAAATTTCTTATATTTATAGAATTCAAGCTAATGAGACCGTTCTTAATGGCACGACCGGTAATACTTGTATTTACTCCCTGATTAATCATTTCAGGGAATAATGTTAAAACATGAAAATTCATTAATCCATTAATCCTTTCATAACATGAACTGTAATAGTTTTATTTTCAATATCCTTATTTAAAACACATTGCTCTATAACAGGGAACAGTACTTCCCTACCTTCAGGTGTTTTTATTACATATACCCCATTGGCACCTGTTTCCATTACATCAACCAGTTCACCAATGTAATTTTTTTCTTCATCAACAACATTGCACCCTATTAAATCAACGATAAAATGTTCATCTTCACCTAATGGAATTGCATTTTCTCGAGACACAAGCAAATCCAGCCCTTTAAATTTCAAAATATCATTAATGTTGTCATATTGCTTAAATTTTAAAATAACCATATTTTTGAAATATTTTACACCTGTTACATTTACATTTATATATTCTTTTCCCGTATCAATTACAGCTTCTTCTAAATAATCAAATCTTTTTATATCATCTGTAGTAGGAAATACTTTAACTTCTCCTTTTATTCCATGAGAGTTTGTAATAACTCCAACTCTTAAATACTGTTCCATAATTTCTCCCTCTCACATAAAATGAACTTGGACATTGTCTTCTATACATAACAAGGCTGGAAAATCTTCCAGCCTTGTTGCACTTGTACTAAAGTGATTTTATTGAATTTCAACTTTAACTTTTTTGTCGCTTTTAGAAGATGCAGCCTTAACTACTGAACGAATAGCCTTAGCAATTCTTCCCTGCTTTCCGATTACTTTTCCCATATCGTCACTGGCAACATGTAAAGTAATAAGTATTTCTCTTTCGTTTTCAGTTTCAGATACTACAACTTCATCAGGAGAGTCAACAAGTGCTTTTGCAATTGTTTCTACCAATTCTTTCATGAATTTGCCCTCCGATATTATTTTTCAATACCAGCAATCTTTAAAAGCTTTCCAACTGTTTCTGTTGGCTGTGCTCCTGTTGATAACCATTTCTTTGTAGCTTCTTCGTTTAAATCAAATATACTTGGTTCCTGATTTGGATCGTATGTTCCGATTTCTTCGATGAATCTTCCATCTCTAGGTGCTCTTGAGTCAGCAACTACTATTCTGTAGATTGGATGTCTCTTCTTTCCCATTCTCTTTAATCTAATCTTTACTGCCATTTTTTCTTTACCTCCGTAAAATAATTTAATTTCTAATATTTATGTTTAAAAGCCAAAAGGCATTTTAAATCCACCTTTACGTTTTCCTTTTCCACCCATCATGCCAGGCATGGTCTTCATCATTTTTCTTGCCTGTTCAAACTGTTTTACAAGCTTATTAACTTCGCTTATATCAACACCGGCACCCTTTGCAATTCTCTTCTTTCTTGAAGGATTCATAAGGTCAGGATTGCCTCTTTCTTCTTTCGTCATCGAATAAATAATTGCTTCAATCTTACCAAGCTGTTTATCATCAGGAAGCATATCTTCCTTTATCTGACCACCAACTCCCGGTATCATCTTAAGCAAGGATGATAAACCACCCATGTTTCTAATCTGAGCCATATATTCAAGATAATCATCAAAAGTAAACTGGGCTTTCTTAAGCCTCTGTTCCATTTCTTTTGCCTTATCCTGATCAATTGACTGCTCAGCCTTTTCAATAAGAGAAAGAACATCTCCCATTCCTAAAATTCTTGATGCCATACGGTCCGGATGAAATTGTTCTAAATCTGATAATTTTTCACCCATACCTATATATAAAATTGGCTTGCCTGTAACTGCCTTAATTGAAAGAGCAGCACCACCTCTTGTATCACCGTCTAATTTTGTAACAATAATACCGTCAATGCCAATCTTATCGTTAAATTCTTTTGCAACATTAACTGCATCCTGTCCTGTCATAGCATCTACAACTAAAACAGTTTGTGTAATGTCTACATTATCTCTAATCTCCACAAGTTCGTTCATCATGTCTTCATCTACATGTAAACGACCTGCTGTATCAAGGATTACAACATTGTTGCCATTTTTCTTTGCATGTTCAATAGCTGCCTTTGCAATATTTAAAGGCTTTTGTTTATCTACCATTGAGAAAACAGGTACCTGCTGTTTTTCACCGTTAATCTTTAACTGCTCAATGGCAGCCGGTCTGTAAACGTCACAGGCTACAAGTAAAGGTTTCTTACCTCTTCCTTTAAGCTTGCCTGCAATCTTAGCAGTTGTTGTAGTTTTACCGGCACCCTGAAGTCCCATCATCATAATAACGGTAATTTCATTATCCGGTAACAATTTAAGTTCTGTTGTTTCAGACCCCATTAAAGCTGTAAGTTCTTCGTTAACAATCTTTATAACCATCTGACCTGGTGTTAAACTTGTTAAAACATCCTGACCAATGGCTCTTTCATTTACTTTTTTAATAAAATCTTTAACAACCTTAAAGTTTACGTCAGCCTCAAGTAAAGCAATCTTTACTTCTTTTAAAGCTACTTTAACATCTTCTTCTGTAAGACGCCCCTTACCACGCAAATTTTTGAATATATTTTGTAATTTATCGGATAAGCTTTCAAATGCCAAAGCCCTACCTCCTAGTAATTATCTAAAATTTCCTGTGCAATTGTTTTTATTTTATGAATGTTGTTCTTGTCACCGCTGTCTGCTAACTGACATATTTTTTCAACATCCTCTTTAGTTTTGGAAAATCTTTCAAGTAAATGTAACTTTTCTTCATAACCATTCAAAGTCTTGTCACATCTTTTTACTAAATCGTGTACACCCTGTCTGGATATACCTCTTTCTTCTGCGATTTCTCCTAAACTTAAGTCATTTAAAATAAAATCTTCATATATTTCTTTTTGATGATTAGTTAACAGTTCTCCATAAAAATCATATAATAAAGAACTTTTAAATATATCTTTCATAAAAACGCACCTTGCCTACCTGACATATATTACACTAAAGAAAAGAAGGTGTCAAGTATTTTTTCTTGACACCTTCCAGCTTTATTTTTCAGCAATTTATTTTCTATAAGTTTGGAGCCTGCTCTACAGGATTATAGCCTGCTTTGCTTAATGCTTTTAATATCTGTTCCTTATGGTCATGACCGAAACATTCTAATGTAACTTTAAGTTCCACAGCCGCATTTCTGTTTACTGATACAAACTGGTTATGGTCAAGCTTAATTACATTACCCTGCTGTTTTGCAATTGTATTTGCAACCTTAACAAGTTCGCCCGGCTTATCAGGAAGTAAAACAGAAACTGTAAATACACGTCCTCTTTGAATTAAACCATGCTGCAATGTAGAGGACATTGTAATAATATCCATATTACCGCCACTGATAATTGAAACAATCTTCTTATCCTTACACTTCAAATGCTTTAATGCAGCAATTGTAAGAAGACCTGAGTTTTCAGCAACTAATTTATGATTTTCTACCATATCAAGGAACGCATCTATTAATTCATCGTCTTTAATGGTGATAATTTCATCAATATTTTTCTGTATGTATGGGAAAATATTTTCTCCCGGTGTTTTTACAGCTGTACCGTCAGCGATAGTGTTGGCACTTGGTAAAGTTACAACATGTCCTGCTTCTAAGCTTGCTTTCATGCAGGCTGCATTTTCAGGTTCAACACCAATTACCTTAATTCTAGGATTTAAAAGCTTGGCAAGTGTACTTACACCTGTTGCAAGTCCACCACCACCAATTGGAACTAAAATATAATCAACTGTTGGTAGTTCCTTGAAAATTTCCATTGCAATACTACCCTGACCCGCAGCAACATCTAAATCATCAAATGGATGAATAAATGTATAACCTTCTTTTTGTGCAAGGTTAAGAGCATACTTGCATGCATCATCATATACATCCCCATATAAAATAACATCTGCCCCATAATTCTTTGTTCTGTTTACTTTCATTAAAGGTGTTATAGTTGGCATAACTACTGTTGCCTTAACGCCAAAGAGTTTTGCAGCATAGGCAACGCCTTGTGCATGGTTACCGGCCGAAGCAGTAATAAGACCTCTTTCTCTTTCTGCTTCAGATAAAGTACTTATTTTGTAGTAAGAACCTCTTACCTTATAGGCACCTGTAAACTGCATGTTTTCAGGTTTAATATAAACATTATTTCCTGTCTGTTCACTAAAATAATCACTGTAAATTAAATTAGTATTCAAAGTTACTTTTTTTACTATTTCACTAGCTTCTTCAAATTTTTTTAAATCTAATTTGTCACTCATTTTTGTCCACACTTTCTTTTTATTCTGTAAATAGAGCCTCTACAAACTCTTTTGAATCGAATCTCTGTAAATCATCAATCTGTTCACCAACACCAATGTATTTAACCGGTATTCCAAGTTCAGCCTGTATTGCTATTGCTATACCACCCTTTGCCGAGCCATCCATTTTAGTAAGAATTACACCTGTTATATCAGCACATTCCTTAAACTGTCTTGCCTGTTCCAGAGCATTCTGACCGGTTGTTGCATCAAGTACAATAAAATTCTCACGTCTTGTTTCTGGAAATTCTTTGTCAATAATTCGATTTAATTTCTTTAATTCTTCCATTAAATTCTTTTTATTGTGAAGTCTTCCTGCTGTATCACAAAGTAAAATATCTGCATTTTTATTTTTAGCAGAACTAATTGCATCGAATAATACTGAACCAGGATCGGAACCTTCCTTTCCTGATACAATATCAACCCCTGCCCTATTAGCCCATTCTATAAGCTGATCTGCAGCAGCAGCTCTAAATGTATCCGCAGCAGCTAAAACTACTTTCTTACCATTATTCTTAAATTGGCTTGCAAGTTTACCTATTGATGTTGTTTTACCTACACCATTTACACCAATCATTAAAATAACAGATTTTTCATTTTCAAAATCATAAGCGTTTTCGCCAATGTACATTTGTTCTTTTATGTTTTCAATAAGTAAATCCTTACATTCCATAGGCTCTTTTATACTTTTTTCTTTTACCTGAGCACGCAAATTATCAAGGATTTCTTCTGTTGTATTAACACCAATGTCACTCATAATAAGGATTTCTTCTAATTCCTCATAGAAATCTTCATCAATGTGTGAGAAACCTGTAAAAATAGAATTCAAACCTGAAACTATGTTATTTCTTGTTTTTGTCAATCCTGATACAAGTTTCGAAAAGAATTTTCCTGCCATAACTTCCTCCTATTTTATTTATCTAAGTCATTTTCAAGTAAGTCTACAGAAACAAGAGCTGAAATACCCTTTTCCTGCATTGTAATACCATACAAGCGGTCTGTACAATTCATTGTACCACGTCTGTGTGTAATTACAATAAACTGAGTGTTCTTTGTAAGTTTATGTAAATATTCAGCAAATCTTACAACGTTAGAACCATCAAGCGCTGCCTCAATTTCGTCTAACAGACAGAAAGGCGATGGTTTCAAATTCTGTATTGCAAATAACAAACTAATGGCTGTTAATGCTTTTTCACCACCGGATAACTGCATCATATTTTGAAGTTTTTTACCTGGTGGTTGAGAAATAATATTAATTCCTGCATCTAAAATATCTTCAGCATCGGTTAATTCAATTGTTCCTTTTCCACCACCAAATAATTCCTTAAACACAATATCAAATTCTGTTTTTATTTCTTCGAACTTTTCTTTGAACTGCTTACGCATTCCAACTTCAAGCTCATCAATTATTTTAAGAAGGTTTTCTTTTGCTTCCATTAAGTCTTCATGTTGCGATTTCATAAACTGATAACGCTCATTTACTTCCTTAAATTCTTCAATGGCATTAATATTTACATCACCTAAAGACTTCATTTGCTTTCTAATTGAATTAATGTTGTCTCTAATTTCACTCTTATTTGTAAAATCATAATTTTTCATTTCAGCAGCTGTTCTATATGTGATTTCATATTCATTCCACATATAAGCTTCTTTGTTTTCACTCTTTTCTTCCAGAGCTTCTTTTTGGCTACTTAAACGATAAATTTCTTTATCAAGAGATGAAATTCTTTCTGACAATTGTTCTCTCTTTTCAAAGAATTCCTTATGTTCTTTACTTTGATTTTCTTTTTCAGTAATTGCCTCTTCAATCTCTTTATTTAACTGTTCAGTTAAATCTCTTGCTTTATTAGCCTCTTTAGTGAGATTTTCTATAGCTTCCAATCTTGCAGAAATTTCAACATTGTTTTCTTCCGAATTATTTTTTATGTTATCAAGTTCTTTTGTAAGGGAATTAATAACATCTTTTGCTTTATTGATTTTTTCAACAATAAATTCATGCTTTTGCTTATAGTTAGCAATTTCAATGTTAATTTCTTCTAAGATTGAACTCTTCTCGCCTATATTTTCTTTTAGAGAATTCAATTTTTTGGTCTTTTCAACCACTTGTTCTTCTAATTCACTGTTTTTATTTTCAGTACCGGTTAATTCTTCATTTAACTGCGTGCTGTTTTTACTAATGTCGCTAATTTCAGACTGCATATTAGAATTTTCCTGCTCAAAACTCTGATACTCAAGCATAATACTGTCTTTTCGTGCATTAGCCTGCTTAAGATTAATTTCCAATGTGTTTTTAATAATCATTTGTTCCTGAAGAACTTTATTTATTTTTTCTTCCTCTTCACTTAAAACACCTGACTCACTTTTATTTTCTAGAAGTTGTTTGTCTAAATCTTCTTTTTCCTTTTTTAATTTAGTTAAAGACTTTTCGATTTCTTCAATTTCTCTACGTCTTCCTAAAAGATTACTGTTATTCTTAAATGCACCACCTGAAATAGAACCACCTACATTTAAGTATTCACCTTCAAGAGTTACAATTCTAACAGCGTATCTATATTTTCTTTCAATGGAAATGGCATTATCAATTGTATCAACAACCATAACCCTTCCCAAAAGATATTTAGCAACACCCTCATATTCTTTCTTTATTTCCACTAAGTCACTGGCAAGACCTACAACTCCTTTTTCTTCCAAAGCATCCGGAGCATTAAAGTTTGTCTTATTACTCATACTGCTTAAAGGAAGAAATGTAGCTCTACCATATCTGTTTTTCTTCAAATATTCAATTGTATCTTTGGCTGTTGTTTCTGTATCAGTAACAATATTTTGAATATTTCCGCCAAGGGCTGTTTCAATTGCCACTTCATATTTTTTATCAACCTTAATAATATCCGCAACAACACCAATTATACCTTTTTTAGATTCCTTAAGTTCCATTACTCTCTTAATACTATTGCCGTAGCCTTCGTATCTTTCAGTAATATTCTTTAAAGTTTCTAAATTAGATTTTAATTTATGATATTTCTCCTGATTTTCAGATAAACGTTTACTTAATTTACTGTTTTCAATTCTAAGAGAAACTATTTTTTCTTTGTATTCCTGAAGTTTTCCCTGAACTTCTTTGATTTCCTTATTAACATCTTCTAACTGTTCTTCAAACTGTTTAATAGCATTTTCCTGACCATCTTTTCTGTTTTGAAAATCAATCAGTTTCTGATTAAGCTGTGACTTTCTAATATTAATCTGCTCTAACAAAGTATCAAATCTTTGAATTTTGCTTTTGATAGATGACTTTGTATTTAAAAGATTAATTATTTCTTCTTTATCATGCTCAATTTCCTGTTCTAAATGAGATATTTCGTCGTTAACACTTGCAATTTCTTCATTAGACTTTGTTTGTGTTTCGATAATCTCATTTAACTGCTTTTCATTTTCTTCTTTTTCTTTTGTGGAGTCATCTAATTCTTTTGACTGTTGTTCAATTTCCTTTGTAATTGAATCAATTCTCTGGTTAATATATGACTCATTGTTTTTGGCAGAATTAATCTGTTCCTTAATAACATTAATCTGACCTTCAAATTTCTCAATGTTTAAAATTGTCTCATTTAAAGTACCCTTTTTAGTCTCAATTGAACTATTAATATCTTCTATTATCTGCTCTAACTTTGTGTAATCTTTCTTTATATTTTCAAATTCATCGTTTGCAATTTGCATGTCTGATGAAGCAATTTTTATTTTTTCATCTAATTGAACTAATCTGTTTTTAATTTCATCAAATTCAATTAAGAACATATTTACATCATTTACTTTCAAGTCTTCTTTTAAAAGCAAATACGTTTTAGCCTTTTCACACTGTTTCTCAAGAGGTATAACCTGTCGTTCAAGTTCTCCTAAAATATCCGTAACACGAACAAGATTCTGATTTTGGTCATCAAGTTTTTTCATGGCATCATTTTTACGACGCTTAAACTTAACAATTCCTGCAGCTTCATCAAAAAGTTCTCTTCTCTCTTCCGGTTTACCGCTTAGAATCTGATCAATCTGACCCTGTCCAATAATGGAATAACCTTCTTTACCAATACCTGTATCATAGAAAAGTTCATTTACATCTTTTAATCGCACCTGTGTACCATTAATCATGTATTCACTTTCACCTGAACGGAAAAGTCTTCTTGACACTGTAACTTCATCATAATCAATGTTGAGCTTATGGTCTGCATTATCAAAAGTAATTGCCACATAAGCATAACCCATAGGTTTTCTGTTTTCTGTACCGGCAAAAATAACATCTTCCATTTTTGAACTACGAAGCTGTTTTGTTTTCTGCTCACCAAGAACCCATCTTACCGCATCAGCAACATTACTTTTTCCTGAACCGTTTGGTCCTACAATACCTGTAATTCCGTTATGAAACTGAAAATTTATTTTATTTGCAAAGGACTTAAATCCATGAATTTCTATATTTTTTAAATACATACTAACTCCTGTTATCTAAAGTTTTAAGTGCGTTATACGCTGCCTGTTGTTCAGCGGCTTTCTTAGTATGACCACTACCTCGTCCAATTACCTGTTGGTCAATTTTGGCAACTGCTTCATAATTTTTGTCGTGGTCCGGTCCACTTTCGCCTACAATCTCATAAGACAGATTTCCTATTTTCACCATATTTACTCTTTCCTGCAAAACAGTCTTGCAGTCATGGAATAATCTTTTCTTTTCAATATCGTTTAATGCAAACTGTAAAATAAAACTTCTTGCAGCATCAACCCCACCATCTAGAAATATTGCACCGATTAAAGCTTCAAAAGCATCTGATACGATGGAATCACGTTTTCGTCCACCTGTAGCTTCTTCACCTTTGCCAAGGTAAATAAAAGACTCCAATTCTATTTCTCTTGCATCAATTGCCAAAGTAGGTTCACATACAAGACTTGCACGAAGTTTTGTCATTTCTCCCTCAGGCATTTCGTTCATGTTTTCAAATAAAAATTCGCTTGAAACCATTTCAAGTACAGCGTCACCTAAAAATTCCAATCTTTCATTATCTTTTATTTTTTTTACTTTATGCTCATTTGCAAAAGATGTATGTGTAAGAGCATTTATTAATAAATTTTTATCTTTAAATACATATTTTATATTTTCTTCCAAAATAGAATAATCTGTGTTCATAAAAATACCTCTATAACGCAACTTAAAGCCCTATTAAAATAGGGCTTTAGTATACTTGTAATGTTTTGTTCTTAAAGAGCTTCCTTTATTTTTTCATAAGCATCTCCAACTGTTACAATTGATTCTGCCTGATCTGTTGGAATTTCAATACCAAATTCATCTTCAATTCCCATAATTATTTCTAAAACATCAAGAGAATCTGCTCCTAAATCATCTACAAACTTACTGTCGGCAGTGATTTTATCCTTATCCAAATCTAAAACCTCTGCAATGGCATTAATAAGTCTATCTAATTCCATAATTAATCCTCCTTGCTTTCTAATGAAAGCTTTTCCTTAAATTTATTGTTAATATCCAATTCATTAAATGTTATACATTGTAAAATTGAATTTTTAATTTCAATTGCTTTTGAACTTCCATGTGTCTTAACTAACAGACCATTTAGTCCTAATAACGGAGCTCCACCATGTTCTTCCAGTGAAAATCCTTTAAGCGTTTTCTTTAAATCTTTCTTAATTAAAAGTGCTCCAATCTTTGTTTTGATAGAATTCATCATAGAACCTTTAATCTTGTCAATTAAAACACTTGCAACACCTTCATATAATTTAAGAATTACATTACCTACAAAAGCATCACAGACAATAACATCTGCATCCCCGTTAGGAATGTCTCTTGCTTCTATATTGCCAATAAAATTAATGCCTTCCATTTCTTTTAATAGTGGGTATGTTTCTTTAACTAAAGCATTTCCTTTTTCTTCTTCTGCACCAATATTAACGAGTGCAACCTTAGGATTCTTAATTCCAACAACATTTTCCATATAAACGGAACCCATCTTAGCAAACTGTAATAAATGTGATGGTCTTGCGTCTACATTTGCTCCACAGTCAATTAACAAAGAAAAACCTGTTTTTGTGGGAATTAATGGTGCTAAAGGAGGTCTTTCGACACCTTTTATTCTGCCAATAATAACATGTCCTCCAACAAGATTGGCACCTGTACTTCCAGCGGAAACCATAGCGTCTGCTTCACCTTTTTTGACCATATACATACATTTAACTAAAGAAGAATCTTTTTTCTTTCTAATAGCTGCAACAGGCGGTTCTCCTGTTTCAATAACTTCTTTAGCATCAACTATCTCTAACTTGTCAGATGAAGGATATTTTTCAAGTTCTTTTTTTATATCATCTTCCCTACCAACAAGCTTTATTAGCATATCTTTATTTTCATTAGCTGCCAAAACAGCACCCTTTACTATTTCGCCAGGCGCGTTATCTCCGCCCATGCAATCTAATGCAATTATAGTCTTCGACATATATAGTCCTCCTTTTGCGCATAATGATAATATACTAAAAAATCCTAATAAAATCAAGAAACATATACCAAAAGAATACTATACAAGCTATATAGCAATGTTCAGTATTCAATTTTCTATTACAAACGAATGCTAACCCCTACTGGATTATATCTAACAAATATTTCAAAGCATAGCTTTTTGATGTCCTTGCTCCAGGCAAATGCTATTTCATGCAAGCACAATATGACCTGCCAGGCTTTTGCCACAAAAAATAAGACTCTGTGAAAACTCACAAAGTCTTATTTTTATAATTAGTCAACTGAAACTATTTCTTTTTTGTTGTAGCTTCCACATGCCTTGCATACTCTATGTGGCATCATTAATGTTCCACACTTGCTGCACTTTACAAGGTTTGGAGCTGACATCTTCCAGTTTGCTCTTCTCTTATCTCTTCTTCCTTTTGAAGATTTGTTCTTTGGACAGATAGACATGGTTTACACCTCCTTAAACTGATTAAAAACATCTAATATTTTCGACATTCCCGTTCCTGGTTTTGCGTCTTCGCAATTACAGGATCTCAAATTGAGATTTGCGCCGCATCTATTACAAATTCCCTTACAGTTTTCACTGCAAAGAACTTTCATAGGAAAATTAACCAGAATCTCGTTATTAATAAATACCTCTGAATCAATTTTTGTACCATCCAGATAATTAGTTTCATCCAGATCTGCTATACGTTGTTCAGATGTTTTATTCAAATCTAAGTCCTTGAAACTATCAATATTAATTTTGTAATCCACAGGTTCTAAACACTTATTGCAAGGAATTGCTAAAGTAACATACCCCTTTGATGTAAAAGAAATGTGTTTCTTGCCATCATTATGAAAGATAAACTTTATTTCACAATTCGTTACAGGATATGATTCTCTTTTAGTTTTGAATTTCTCATTTTCATAAGTTGGAGAAAAAACTTTCTCCCCGTCTTCTTCCTGTAGAAGTTCGTATAAATCAATTATCATAATATTCCTTCTTCAAAGACACCTAAACAATTATACATATCCATCACATATTTGTCAAGCGTCATTATTTTTTTATATAATTTAAGAATTGTTCTATATTTTATTTTACAAAAACATGCTTATAAGGCAATCATTTCTCATAAAATCACATTACTTAACAAGTTCAACTGTTTCTCTTGCAATAGCTAATTCTTCATTAGTTGGCACTACATAAACTTTAACTTTTGAGTCTGCAGTTGAAATAAGTTTCTCTTCACCTCTTATCTTATTAGCTTCTTCATCTAACTCTACACCTAAATATTTAAGATGCTTTACAACTCCTGCTCTTACTGCACTGTTATTTTCGCCAACACCTGCTGTAAATACAATTGTATCAACGCCATTCATAACGGCAACATAAGCACCAACAAATCTTACAACAGTTCTAATATAAGCATCAAGGGCTGATTTTGCAACTGCATTGCCTTCTTCAATAGCTTTAGTTATATCTCTGAAGTCACTTGAAACCTGTGACAAGCCGGCAACACCCGATTTTTTATTAAGAATATTAGTTATTTCAGATACACCTTTGTTTTCCATTTTAGCTAATACTTCTAAAATTCCAGGATCAATATCACCTGATCTTGTACCCATCATAACTCCTGCAAGGGGTGTAAGTCCCATACTTGTATCAACCGACTTTCCCCCATCTACTGCACAAATACTTGCACCGTTTCCCAAATGGCAAACAATTGTTTTAAGTTCTTCTACAGGCTTATTTATAATTTGAGCAACTCTCTTTGATACATAACTATGCGAAGTACCATGGAAACCATAACGTCTTATCTTATGTTTTTCATAATATTCTCTTGGAATACCATATAAATATGCTTCTTCTGGCATAGTCTGATGAAAGGCTGTATCAAACACAACAACGTTTGGTGTATCTTTCATTATCTTCATACACGCCTTAATTCCAATTACATTTGCCGGATTATGAAGAGGTGCTAAATAATTGCACTTTTCAATCTTTTCAAGAACATCTTCATCAACAATAGCTGAAGATGAAAAATATTCTCCACCATGAACAACTCTATGACCAACAGCCTTAACTTCACTCATATCATTTATAACACCTGTTTTTTCATCTGTTAAAGCAGATATAACAGCATTGATTGCTTCATTGTGAGTAGGCATGTCAACTTCTTTAGTCATTTTCTCACATTTATCGCTCTGGTATGTAATAGAACTTTTATCAATTCCTATTCTCTCACACAAACCTTTAGCTAAAACATGCTCTTTTTCTGAATCAATTAACTGAAATTTAAGTGATGAGCTTCCACAATTTATAACTAATACTTCCATTTGTTCCTCCCATACAAATTGTTTTAAATATAATTATATTTTCTGATATCCTAAAAATTAGCTTGTATTAAAAAATACAAGCTAATAAATACATATATTATAATATCAAATTCAAAAGATTTTTCCAATAAAAATTAAACTATTTGTGCCTGAACTGCTGTAATTGCCACTACACCAACAATATCCATTGCACTACAACCTCTTGATAAGTCATTAATAGGTTTTGCAATTCCCTGACATAATGGTCCGTAAGCTTCTGCACCACCTAATCTCTGTAATAATTTATAACCGATATTTCCTGCATCCAAATCAGGGAAAACCAAAACATTAGCTTTTCCTGCAACAGGACTTCCCGGTGCTTTAAATTCTGCAATTTCAGGAATTAAAGCTGCATCTGTCTGCAATTCGCCATCTATTAAGAACTGTGGATATTCTTTCTTTGCAATAGCTGTTGCTTCAACAACTTTATCCACATCGTTATGAGCAGCACTTCCGTATGAAGAATGTGATAACATTGCCACTCTCGCCTTTTCACCAACTAAATATTCAAATGACTCTGCACTACTTGCAGCAATATCTGCAAGCTGTGTTGGGTTAGGATTCTGATTCAGACCACAATCTCCCATAACAAATACACCATTAGCTCCCATATCTTTATTCTTTACACAAACTACAAAAAATGCTGATACTAACTTACTACCAGGTTTTGTCTTTATAATCTGAAGTGAAGGTCTAAGTGTGTTAGCTGATGAGTGGCACGCACCTGATACTACGCCGTCTGCATCTCCACATTTAACCATCATACATGCAAAATACATATGATCACTAACAACCATGGCTAAAGCCTGGGGTTGTGTCATTCCTTTTGCTTTTCTTAACTCATAAAAACCTTCAGCATACTCCTTTGTTTTTTCATAATTTAAAGGATTAATTATCGTAGCACCCTCAATGTTATACCCACTTCCATATGTTTCTAATTCTTCGTCAGTTGCTAAAATTATAATGTCCGCAAAATCTTCTTTTATAATTTGTTCAGCAGCCTCGTATGTACGTTTGTCCATTCCTTCCGGTAATACAATCTTTTTTCTGTTCTTTCTTGCTTTTTCTTTTAACTCTTCAATAAAGCCCATATTTTTCTCCTTCTAAAAATTATTCTCCAATCCAATATTTATTATAGTATAAGCATAAATTTTAAACAACACCTAAAAGTGCCCTAATTTGTTGAAAGGTTGGTGCAATAATGATAAAATATCCACTTGTGAGGTGATAATATATGAAAACAATGGGAATTATAGCAGAATTCAATCCGTTTCACAACGGACATAAATATTTAATAGAAAAAGCCAAAAAAATTACAGGTGCCAAAAATGCCATTATAGTTTGTAGCGGCAATTATGTTCAAAGGGGGATGCCTGCTTTTTATGACAAATCCCTTCGAACCAAAGCAGCATTGAGAAATGGTGCAGATGTTGTTTTAGAACTTCCATGTTGCTATGCAACTGCTTCTGCAGAAACTTTCGCAGCATCAGCAGTTAAACTTTTGGACTGTTTAAATTGTGTGGACTATTTGTGTTTCGGCTGCGAAACTGACAACATAAAAGTTTTACCTAAAATCGTAAGTATTCTTTTAAACGAACCTGATGATTTCAAAAATATGCTGTCATTATATTTAAAAAACGGATATTCTTTTCCAAAATCAAGAGCCAAAGCTCTTACAGATTATTGTTTAGAAAATAATATTTTACAATTTGATGAATTGGATAATCTTCTTAACAAACCTAATAATATTCTTGCTATTGAATATTTAAAGGCTATTAAAAGATTAAATTCAAGTATCAAACCGGTTGCCATAAAAAGAGTGGGTGCAGGATATAATTCTAAAAAGACTAACACAACTTTTGCTTCTGCAACAGGTATAAGAAATGAAATAGCATCAGGTAATTCCATTGAAAGCCTGATTCCTTCAAACTGTAATAATTTATATGGTAACAATTATTTGGAACTAAATGATTTTAGTCAAATACTTGCTTACAAACTTTTAACCGAAGAAGATTTTACTGTTTATTATGATATAAACGAAGATTTAAGCAATCGAATCAATAATTTGAAATATAATTTTTGTAATGTAGAAGAATTTATAAAAGATTTACAATCAAAAAATTATACTTATGCCGGATTATCAAGAGTTTTAATGCATATTGCACTTAACATTAAGCAGGAAGACGTAAATTCCTTTATTTCCAACGGCTATGTTTTCTATGCAAGAGTTTTAGGTTTTAACAGAGATACATCTTTAATGAGATTATTAAAAATGAACGCATCCATAGACTTAATTGGAAAATTTTCAAGCTACTACAACTATTCATCAGGTTTAACAAAAAAGATGTTAAACTTATCCTTGCAGGCTGATGATTTATATCGATTAGTTTACATGAATAAATGCCAAAAGAAGATTCCAAGGGAATTTCAAAGAAAAGTTATTGTTTTATAATATGTAATTTAAAACAAATAATTTAGAATAAACTTTTTAGAATAATCATCACTTGTATTAACAACAAAAAGAAGATTATAAAAGCAATTGTTTTATAATCTTCTTTTTTGTACTTATATTAAATTTGATAGAAAACATAAGCCAACTTTTTTATTTCTCTATATTTTCTATATATTATAAAATTCAAATATAATATTAATTCTTAAAGCTATGTATTGGTGCAGGAATACGACCTGTTCTATTTACGAAATTATCGCAAGAGAAATTATTTACAGGCATAATAGGTGCATATCCAAGTAAGCCACCAAATTCTACTGTTTCTCCAACTCCCTTTCCAATTACAGGAATAATTCTTACAGCTGTTGTTTTAGCATTAACCATACCAATTGCTGATTCATCTGCAATAATACCGGCAATTGTTGTAGCCTTTGTATCTCCCGGAATTGCTATCATGTCAAGTCCAACTGAGCATACGCATGTCATTGCTTCTAATTTTTCAATAGTTAAAGCTCCTTCTTTTACAGCATCAATCATACCCTGATCTTCACTTACAGGAATAAAGGCACCACTTAAACCGCCAACATATGAAGATGCCATTACGCCACCTTTTTTAACCTGATCGTTTAACATTGCAAGAGCTGCTGTTGTACCAGGCGCACCGGCTCTCTGTAAACCAATCTCTTCTAAAATATCAGCCACACTATCACCAATTGCAGGTGTAGGTGCCAAAGATAAATCTATAATACCAAAAGGGACATTTAATCTCTTCGAAGCTTCCTTTGCAACTAACTGGCCAACTCTTGTAATCTTGAAAGCTGTCTTTTTGATTGTATCACATAGAACCTCGAAGTTTTCTCCACGAACTTTCTTTAATGCATGTCTTACAACGCCAGGTCCTGAAACACCTACATTAATAATTGCATCTGCTTCAGTAACACCATGGAAAGCACCTGCCATAAAAGGATTGTCGTCAGGAGCATTACAAAAAACAACAAGTTTAGCGCAACCTAATGAATCATCCTCTTTTGATTCTTCTGCTGTTTCCTTAACAATTTCTCCCATTAATCTTACAGCATCCATGTTGATACCTGTTTTTGTTGAACCAACATTAACTGAACTGCATACACGTTCTGTGCAAGCTAAAGCCTTTGGTATAGATTTAATAAGATTTTCTTCTGCCTTTGACATACCCTTGCTAACTAATGCTGTGTATCCACCAAGGAAATTAACACCAACTTCCTTTGCTACCTTGTCTAATGTTTTTGCAATAGTCACAAAATCATCAGGTGTCTTACAGGCACTTGCCCCAACTAAACCAATTGGTGTAACGGAAATTCTTTTATTAACAATAGGAATACCGTATTCTTTTGAGATATCTTCTCCTGTTTGAACTAAATTACCTGCAAGTTTTTTAATTTTATTATAAATATTACTATTTAACGTTTCTAAATCATTACTAATACAATCCATAAGACTAATACCTAATGTAATAGTTCTTACATCCAGATTGTAATCGTCAATCATTTTATTAGTTTCAATAACTTCAAATTTATTAATCATTTTTTTCTCCCATTAACTAGATTCTGTGCATACTGTTAAAAATATCTTCATGCTGCATTTTAATTACAACACCGATTTCATCGCCAATTTTTTCTAAATCATCTGATAATTCATGCACAGGCTTTGATGCGTTATTACAATCAACAATCATCATCATGTTAAAATATTCCTGAACAATTGTCTGAGAAATATCAAGTATGTTTACTTTATTGTCTGCTAAGTATGAACATACCGCTGCTATAATGCCTACTGTGTCTTTACCTACCACTGTAATAATTGTCTTTTTCATAAGTTCCTCCTAGTAATTATGATATTATATATTTAAAATTTAATATTGCAGGAAGGTTCGTACCTACTTGCAACTTTTAAATCAATTTGATTTACATCCTCTACCGCCTTGGCAAAATTCAGCTCGTTTTTTACAGCCTGAAATGCTAATTCGGGATAATTATTTTCGCCACTTAAATGACCCAAAATAATATGTTTCATTCTTTTATTAATGATTTTATTAAGAAAATCACCACATGCTTCATTTGACAAATGACCTTTAGTTCCCCATATTCTTTGTTTCAAACGAAAGGGATATGGGCCCATCTGTAACATTCTCACATCATGATTTGATTCCACTAAAATACTGTCTAACTCCTGTAAGCCATTAACCAACTTTCCATCATATGTACCTAAATCCGTAACTATGGCACCTGATGAATTGTCCACAGAGTCATCATCAAACCTATAGCATACAGGATCTACAGCATCATGGCTAATTTGAAGCGGTGATATTTTAGTATTTTTTATGTAAAAACTTTTATTTTTTTCTATTGAAAAAAATAATTCTTTATCAACTTCTCCAATGGATGATTTATTTAAAATATAATCTATTGTATCTTCAGTAGCATAAACAGGAATATGATATTTTCTTAAAAATACTCCCAACCCTTTAATATGGTCACTATGTTCATGAGTAATTAATATTCCATCTAAATCTTCCGGATTTTTGCCAAAATGCTCAAACCCTTCGAGAACTCTTTTCCTACTTATTCCAACATCTATCATCAATGTTGTTTCTTTATTATCTAATAAAATACAATTTCCTTTACTGCTACTGGAAATTGAAAACAATTCCATATATATACCTCAATTCTTCTCCATACATTTTATTGTATTTTGCAATTAATTTCAACACATTAAAGTAATATAATTTGTTTCAAAATAATATTATAATAAAAAAGGCCTATGAAAAAATTATATTTATTAATATTTTGTGCACTATGCATAACTTTAACTTTAGCTTTTCCCGTTGAAATTTCTGCAGGTATAAAAAAAGGGATTATACTTTCATTGTACTCTGTAATTCCATCGCTATTACCTTTCATACTAATTAATAATTATATGTACGAAAAAGGTTTATGCTATTACATCGGAAAACTTTTGTATCCATTACTAAATTTTTTCTTCAAAGTAACAATAAATGGTGCTTACATTATACTTGTGGGCTTTTTGTCAGGCTATCCGTTAGGTGCAAAAGTCATTGGTGAAATGGTCTCATCGGGCAATATCTCAAAAGCCGAAGGGAAATACCTTATAACTTTTTGTAATAACACAAGCATTTCTTTTCTTATAAATTATATAATATGCACATGTTTGAAAAGTTCGTTACCAGTTTTGGGTGATACTAAACTTACCACTTTGCATATTGTTTTGTTTGTTTTTCTGCCTTCCATCATAACCGGGATATTAAATAAATTAATTCTAAATTTTAGAGAAACACATTATCCCGCTTTTCAAACAAGCATAAACACATTAACCAAAAACGAAAACATAATTAAAAAAACATATTTTTCTCTAATGACATTATGTACATACGTTATATTTTTTTCAGCATTAACGCAGTTAATCAATATCATACCACTAACTTTTTTTCAAAAAAATATAGCAATTTCATTTTTAGAAATTACAAACGGTTGCTTTCTTATAACAAAGTGTCAATTAGAGGATGTTTATAAAATATATTTTATGCTTCTATGTGTAATATTGGGTGGTATTTCTATTTTTATGCAATCCTTATCCCAAATAAAAGATAAATCAATTATGTTATATTATGTTTTAGGCAAAATAGAATGTTGTTTATTTTTTACTATTTTATATTTAATTATCTATAGTTTGTAATTTTGTGTGATAGAAATAACTAATAACGCTTCTATGTAGTAATACTAGCAATACTAAGTAGTTATTTTGTGTAATAGTTATAACAAACAACATTTTTATGCAATGGTAATAACAAGTAATCATTTCACAAATAGAAATAGCAAACAACATTTTTTATGCAACGGTAATAACAAATAACAATTTCATAAATAGAAATAGTAAATAATTTTCTTAGTGTTATTTAAATATACAAAAAAGAAAGCTAAACATAGCTTTCTTTTCTGTATAAAGTATAATAATTACATTAAATCAACTGCAATGTCATCATTATTTTCAGGCTGTGAATTATCTTCATCCTGACCATTTAATTCTTTTCTGCTTTCTACAACAACATTTAATGAACTGTTTAACGATGTCATCATCTGGCTCTGTGCATTTTCAAAGCTATTCATGCCTGTTGTAAGTATGCTCTGAACATTTGATAAAATATCATCTGTATACTGCATAGCTCTCATTCTATAATCATTTGCTTCTGATGTAGCATTGTTCAAAATATCCTGAGCTTCCTGCTGTGCCTGTTCAATAACCTTGTTAGCTTCATCATATGCTTTCTGCATAATTTCATGTTCACTAACCAACTGATTAATGTGTGCTGTAGCTTCAGCAATCATAGCTTCTGATCTTTCCTTAGCATCGTTTAAGATTGCATCCTTATTAGCAATAATCTTCTGATATTTCTTGATTTCATCAGGAGTTCTTAATCTTAATTCAGCTAATAATTCATCAATATCGTCTTTATTTACTACAATCTTAGATGTTGATAAAGGCTGAAACTTACAGTTATCAATATATTCCTCAATTTCTGTAATAATCTGTTCAATCTTACTACTCATTTTTATTCTCCTCTTTCCTTAAATTTATCGTAAACCTGTTGTACAACAGATTCTGGTACAAATTTGCTAATATCAGCTCCAAAATACGCCGCTTCCCTTACTGTACTTGAACTAAGGTAAGCATATTCCAAACTTGTTGTAAAAAATATTGTATCAACATTTTCATTTAAGACTGTGTTTGTCTGAGACATTTGAAGTTCATACTCAAAATCTGTTACAGCCCTTAAACCTCTAACAATAATTTGCGCATCAACTTTTCTTGCAAAGTCCACAAGCAATCCCTCAAAAGACATAACCTTGACATTTGGTAAATCTTTTACAACATCATTTAACATTTTAACACGTTTTTCAACTGAAAACAACGGAGATTTAGAATTATTATTCAAAACACCTACTATTAGTTCATCAAATATTTTAGATGCTCTTTTAATAATATCTAAATGTCCTAGTGTGACCGGGTCAAAACTTCCAGGATAAATTGCTCTTGTCATATTATTCTCCTAGTTTTTTCAAAAATATATGTTTATTTGTTTTATATATTTTTTCTTTTTTAATTTCGTATCCTAAATTCAAAGTAAAAGAGAAATCAGTCTCCAACGAAGCTTCAACAATTATCAAAGTGTCATTATCTAAAATACATGAATCTTTTAGAAACTCTAAAACCTTGTTTTCTAATTGCTTATTATAAGGTGGATCCATGAAAATAATGTGAAATGTCTGTTTTTTTAATTGTAAACTTTCAAGTGATCGCATAACATCACCAAAAACAATATTTCCTTGTTCTTTTAGATTAGTTTTTTCCAAATTAGTCTCTATACATTTAATAGCATTTCTATTATTTTCTACAAAAGTTGCACTATTAGCTCCACGACTTAAAGCTTCAATTCCAATGGCGCCACTTCCACTAAACAAATCCAAAAAATCAATATCATATAAATCATTATTTATAATATTAAACAATGTTTCTTTAATTCTATCAGTTGTAGGTCTTGTATTATTTCCTTTAACTGTTTCTAATTGTATTCTTCTTGCTGTTCCTGCTATTACTCTCATTAATTCTCCATAAGCCTTATAAAATTAAAAGCAAGCAAAAAATGCCTGCCTTTAATCTATATTGTTTAAAAATTATTCTTCTGAAGCAACATCTTCCTGAACTTCTTCAGCTTCGTCTTCATCTGGAAGTAAAGCTTTGATACTTAAGCTGATTTTCTTTTCTTCTTCATTAAAATCAACAATCTTAGCTTCAATTTCCTGACCAACCTTTAATTCATCGGATGGCTTTTCAACATGGTGTTTTGCAATCTGTGATACATGAAGTAAAGCATCAACACCAGGTTCGATTTCAACGAATGCTCCAAAGTCTGTCATTCTTGCTACCTTACCTGTAACAATTGCTCCAACTGCAAATTTTTCTTCAGCGTTAGCCCAAGGATTTGTATCTTCGAACTTTAAGCTTAATGCAATCTTATCACCATTAATTTCTTTAATAAATGTTGTAACCTTGTCGCCCGGCTTAAATAACTTTCTAGGATTTCCAACTCTACCCCATGACATTTCTGAGATATGTAAAAGTCCGTCAGCACCACCGATATCAATGAATGCTCCAAAATCAACAACGCTCTTAACTACGCCTTCAACTGTGTCTCCAACCTGAATCTTTTCAAATAAAGCTTTCTTAGCTGCTTCTTTTTCTGCAACAACTAACTGCTTTCTATCTCCAATAATACGTCTTCTTCTTGGATCAAATTCAGTTACTACAAATTCGATTTCCTGATTTAAATATTTATCTAAATCTCTTTCGAATACGTCTGATACAAGGCTTGCAGGTATAAATACTCTACCGCCTTCAACATCAACACTCAAACCACCTTTTAAAATCTGTACAACTGGTGCTTTAAGAACTTCTTTATTTTCAAAAGCTTCTTTAATCTTCTCATTTGCTTTCTCTGCAGCAAGTCTCTTATAAGATAAAGCAACCTGACCTTCGCCGTCGTTTACCTTGAGAACTTTAACTGTCAGTTCATCGCCTACTGAAATTACAGTTGTCAGATCTACTGGTGTGTTAGAGTATTCATCTCTTGTAAGAATACCGTCAGCCTTATATCCAACATTAAGAACTGCATAGTCTTCTCTTACACTGATTACCTTTCCTTCAAGAACTTCTCCATTATGAATTGTCTTGAATGATTCATCCAACATTTGTTCAAAACTCATCTCTGACATTAAGAACGACCTCCTCAATAATTTTCTTTGGGGTCGATGCCCCTGCTGTAATACCTATAGACCTCAATGAATCGACATTCTTCAAATTAAGGTTACTAACAGTTTGTATATAATAAGTATCCTTGCACTCATTCTTACATATGTCATATAACTTCTGTGTATTGGAACTATTCTTACCTCCAATAACAATCATTGCATCTACTTTTGATGCAATTTCTTTTGCCTCAACTTGTCTTAAGTGTGTCGCATTGCAAATCGTATTTACAACATTTATATCATAACCCTTTTTAGTTATAATTTCAACTAAATATTTAAATTTATTGTAGTTAAATGTCGTTTGTGAGACAATACATATACTTTCATTTCTAAAGGAATCTATTTTTTCTATGTCTTCCTCGTCTTTTATAACTATAGCTTCACCTACAACCCAACCTTTTATACCTTCAACTTCAGGGTGATTATCATTTCCTATGATTACAATTCTTTTACCTTTTTCGCTTTCCTTCTTAACAATGTTATGAATCTTTTTTACGAAAGGACAGGTAGCATCTACTATTTCCAAATTTTGTTTTTCTATAGCATCATAGATTTTCTTTGGAACTCCATGAGATCTGATTACAACACTTCCCGATTGAAGATTTTCAAGTTCTTCAATTGTATCAATAACCGACACGCCTTTTTCTTCCAAATCTTCTACAACCTGTTCATTATGAATTATCGGTCCAAAAGTATATATCGGTTTTTTTCCTGTTTCAATTTCCTTATAAACACTTTCAATCGCTTTTTCCACTCCAAAGCAAAATCCGGCGCTTTTTGCCACTAATATTTCCATTTAAACACCTGTGTAATTATATTTTTTATTGAACTAACCCTGTAATTTTTTCCACAACCTGTTCAATTGACATGTCAGATGAATCAACTAAAATCGCATCTTCAGCCTGACAAAGTGGAGAAACTTCTCTGTGCATGTCTCTATAATCTCTGTCTTTGATGTCTGCCTCTATTGCATCAACATCACATTGTTCTCCCTTTTCCACAAGTTCTTTATAACGTCTCATTGCTCTTGTTCTTGAGCTGGCAGTTAAATATATTTTCAAATCAGCATTTGGTAATACTGCTGTACCAATATCTCTGCCATCCATAACTACATTATTTTCTTTTGCAAATTTCTTTTGCATTTCAACCAATTTTTTTCTAACTTCAGGATATACTGCAATAGCACTTGTCATATTACCAATTTCTTCCTGTCTGATTAATGTACTTACATCTTCTCCATTAAGATACACTTTCTGTGTTCCATCTTCATAGCCAAGTGAAACATCTACGGACTCACATTTTTCTGCCACCTTTTCATGTTCTTTTGCACTAATACCTTCTCTATGACACGCTAAAGCTATTGTTCTATACATTGCACCTGTGTCAACATAAATAAAACCTAACTCCTTTGCCACAATTTTTGCTATTGTACTTTTTCCCGCTCCTGCAGGACCATCAATTGCTATATTATACATTTGTTCCTCCATTATTTAATATATACTACTTCCTGCCAAATATCCTGTGCTCCAGGCGATTTGCAGGTTATAACCACCTGTTTTTGCATCCAAATCCAATACTTCACCAACAAAATACATATTCGGAACAATTTTCGACTCCATTGTTTTCGGATTAATATCTTTAACAGAAATTCCTCCTCTGGTTATAATTGCCTCATTAAATCCTCTCGTTCCTGAAATTGTTAAAGGTATGTTTTTTATGTTTTCAACAAGAATTTCTCGTTCTTCTTTTGTAATTTCATTGACTTTTTTATAAGGATCTATATTGCACAATTCAATAATTGGTTCAATCATCTTTTTAGGCAATAACTTGTCCAAAGAATTATTAAAATTCTTATTTATATTTTCATTAAAATCTTTTAGAATTCTCTTATCTAAAGTTTCTTTATCCAATGCTGGTTTCAAATCTATATATGCATAAAAATCATGCTCTTTAAATTTATCGCATATATAACAGCTTGCTGATAATACAAGGGGCCCGCTTATACCAAAATGAGTAAAAAGCATTTCGCCCTGTTCCTTGAAATAAACCTTTCCCTTTTCATCGGTTATAGTAAATTTTATATTTTTCAGGGAAAGCCCCTGCAATTGCTTGCACATTTCTTCTTTAATATTGAAAGGCACAAGTGAAGGATATGTTTTACTTACAGTATGTCCCATTTCTTCTGCGAACTTATAACCATCACCTGTTGACCCGGTAGTCTCATAAGACATACCTCCTGTAGCCACTATACATTTATCACCTGCAAACTTATTATTGTGTTTATCTATTAAAATAACCTTATTGTTAGAATTTTCAATTTTAGTAATCTCTGACTTTAAATGAACATTAACGCCAATATCTTTCATCATTTTATCAAGTGCCCATATAACGTCAGATGATTTATCACTTAAAGGAAAAACTCTGTTTCCTCTTTCTATCTTTGTTTCTATGCCTGTACTTTCTATCATATTGCATATATCTTCACTGGAAAAATTATTATATGCACTGTACAGAAATTTTTCATTATAAATTATATTCGAAAAATGATTTTCAATTGAAGATGCATTTGTAATATTGCATCTGCCTTTTCCTGTTATAAAAATTTTTTTACCTAATCTGTCATTTTTTTCAAATAAATGGACTTCATTTCCATTATATCCGGCAGCAATCGCAGCCATCATTCCGGCAGCTCCACCGCCAATAATTAAAACACTACTCATATATTAAAACATCCTAATCGTTATATAAATATGACACCTATGCCTATTAAAGCATAAGGTGTCATATAATACAAATTTAAACCGGATATGCTCCGTTTTCTTTGTCTGCTACAGATGGATCAACCTTTGTCTGCTGAGCTTCTCTGTATTCAAAGAATTCTTTTGCAACCTGTGGGAATAAAGCGTATGTTAACACATCTTCATCCTGCTGTTTCCACTGAGCACATTCCTTTTCGAACTTATCAAGTGATGGTTCAAGTAAATCTGCAGGTCTGCATGTAATAGCTTCTTCATCACCGATAGCCTTTTTCTGAACTTCTTCGTTAAATGGCTTAACTGTCTGGCCATATTTTCCTGCAAGAAGATCTTTAGCCTGCTGGTTAATCATTTTATATCTTTCGCCCATAACTACGTTAAGAACTGCCTGTGTACCAACAATCTGGCTTGATGGTGTAACAAGTGGTGGTTCACCAAAGTCTTTACGAACTCTAGGAACTTCTTCTAACACCTGATCAAACTTATCTGACGCACCCATTTCATCCAACTGTGAAACAAGGTTTGAAAGCATACCACCTGGTACCTGATAAAGAAGTGTATTGATATTAACACCCATAACCTTTGGATTTAATAATCCATTAGCTAAACATTCTTCTCTATATGGTTTGAAGTAATCTGCTATTTCTTTTAATAACTTCTGATCTAGGCCTGTATCGTATGGTGTTCCCTTAAATGTTTCTACCATAACTTCTGTAGCAGGCTGAGATGTACCCATTGAGAATGGTGAAATTGCAGTATCAATAATATCGCATCCTGCTTCTACAGCCTTCATATATGTCATGGCTGCAACACCTGATGTATAGTGTGTATGAAGATCGATAGGGATATCTGTTCCTTCTCTTAAAGCCTGAACTAATTCAGTTGCCTTATATGGTGTAAGAAGTCCAGCCATATCCTTGATACAAAGTGAGTTAGCACCCATATCTTCGATTCTCTTAGCTGTTTCTTTCCAATAATCAAGTGTATACGCATCACCAAGTGTGTATGATAATGCAATCTGTGCATGACCATTTTCCTTATTAGCAGCCTTTACTGCTGTTTCTAAGTTTCTTAAGTCATTTAAACAGTCAAAAATTCTAATAATATCAATACCATTAGCAATTGACTTCTGAACAAAATATTCAACAACATCATCTGAATAATGGCTATATCCTAAAATATTCTGTCCTCTAAAAAGCATCTGTAATTTTGTATTCTTAAATCCATCTCTTAATTTTCTTAATCTTTCCCATGGATCTTCTTTTAAGAATCTAAGTGAAGCATCAAAAGTTGCACCACCCCAACATTCTACAGCATGATATCCAACCTTATCCATTGTATCAATGATAGGAAGCATTTCTTCAGTAGGCATTCTTGTTGCGATTAATGACTGATGAGCATCACGTAATATAGTTTCAGTAATTTTTACTGGTCTTTTTTCTGCCATTTTAATTTTCCTCCAATATTTCTCATGTAATAGGATAACTTTAGATTCCAAAAATAGCCATAAATGTACCGGCTGCTACTGCAGTACCAATTACACCAGCTACGTTTGGTCCCATAGCATGCATCAATAAGAAGTTTGTTGGATCAGCTTCTGCTCCAACCTTCTGTGAAACTCTTGCTGCCATTGGTACTGCTGATACACCAGCCGAACCAATAAGTGGGTTAACCTTACCATGAGTTGCTAAACACATTAATTTACCAAACAGTACACCTGCCGCTGTACCAACAGCAAATGCTACAAGTCCTAAAATAACAATCTTAATTGTACTAATATTTAAGAATGCTTCAGCAGATGTTGTTGCACCTACACTTGTACCAAGTAAAATAACTACGATATACATAAGTGCATTACTAGCTGTTTCCTGTAACTGTTTAACAACACCAGATTCTCTAAATAAGTTACCTAACATAAGCATACCTACTAATGGTGCTGTTGTAGGTAAAATCATTACTACAATTATTGTAACAATAATTGGGAAAAGAATCTTTTCTAACTTTGAAACAGGTCTAAGCTGTTCCATTTTGACTTTTCTTTCTTTTTCAGTTGTGAACAATTTCATAATTGGTGGCTGTATAATTGGAACTAATGCCATGTATGAATAAGCCGCAACAGCAATAGGTCCAAGTAAGTCTGTCTGACCTAATTTACCAGCAAGGAATATTGATGTAGGTCCATCAGCTCCACCGATAATTGAGATTGCAGCAGCTGCTTTTCCACCAAATCCCATAAAAATTGCCAAAAAGTATGCTGAATATATACCAAACTGTGCTGCAGCACCAAGTAAGAAACTCTTAGGGTTTGCAATAAGCGGACCAAAGTCAGTCATTGCACCTACACCCATAAAAATAAGTGATGGTAAAATACTCCATTCATCTAAAATATAAAAATAGTGAAGTAATCCACCTGCTTCATCTCCTACAGGAGCTTTAATAATGTCCGGATACATATTAACTAATAGCATACCAAAAGCGATTGGAACCAAAAGCAATGGTTCATATCCTTTTTTTATTGCTAAATATAGGAAAACACAGGCAACCAAAATCATAATGTAGTTTCCAACAGATAAGCTGAAAAATGCTGTTTGGTTTACCAAATTTTCCAATGTATCTAAGATGTTCATTTGTTACCTCCAGTTCTTTATAAAACAACTAATTTAATGTTGCAATAACTGCGCCTGCTTCAAATGAATCACCTACGCCAAATGCAACACTTGCAACTGTTCCATCTTCAGGAGCAACTACAGAGTTTTCCATTTTCATTGCTTCAAATACTAAAATTGTGTCACCCTTCTTTACTGACTGTCCAGGGTTAGCATTAATTGATAATACCTTACCAGGCATTGGTGCTGTTACCTTAACGCTTCCTTCACTGCCTGTTGCAGCTGGAGCTGGAGCAGCGGCTGGAGCCTTTGCAGGTGCAGCTGCCTTTACAGGTGCACTAGGTGTAGAACCTGTTTCTTCTACAGTAACGTCATAAACATTACCATTTACTGTTATTGTATAACTTTTCATTTTTAAATTCCTCCTAAATTTACAAAAGTAATTTATCTTCTTCTAATTGATCTTACAACGAAGCTGTCTGTTGATGTATTTTCACTGGCTGCAATAGCTGATGCAATAACAGCAATTAATTCCAAATCATCTGACACATCAACGGTTTCATTTGCTGATACAGTTTCAGACTTGTCTTCTTCTGTTGTAATATTTGCTTTTTTGTTTTTATTTGCTCTAGCTTCAGTAATCTTTGGAATAACCTTAAAGCATGAAATAATTAATGAAATAAAAATAAGTACAGCGAATACTGTTCCCATTCCCATTAATGTATTAGCTCCTGCAGAAGCCATTTTTGCTCCGATAGAATTGTCTGCTGTGTCAGGCAAACTGAATTCTACAGATGTAGCCTGTGGTCCTAAAGTATCAAATAAAGAAATATGCATAATCATCTTTAAATCTTTATTTTCAAAATGTAACATTGAAGTTGCATCAATTGTTCCATCTTCATTTTCTGTTACTTCTATCTTGCCATAGTCTTTGTATGTACCACAAGGTTCATCTCCAACAGCTTTAGCAAAGTTTTCAAACATATCTGTCTGTGAACTATAATATTCACCAAGATAGTCTAACTCATCCTTAGAACATTCTCCATAATTAGCTAATCCGTTTGTTACATAGTTTTCAAACAATGACTTAATCTGTGCCATTGTAATTTTACCGTTTGCAAATGTTTTCTGATCTTCTGCTGATAAAGTTGTTTCAGCAGCATTTGTGCCACTTAAATCAACAGTTTGATCTGCAAAAACACATGTGTTTGAAAATACTAAACACATAAGTAATGAAGCAAGAGAAATTACTAAACGCAATCTTTTCATAACCTTCATAATATCCTCCTACTGTCTCTTTGTGTATAACATTTCAAGGGCACCGATAACATATTTTCTTACATCAACAGGTTCTACGATATTATCAACATATCCTCTTGATGCTGCCTTTGTTACACTTCCCTGTAACTGAGCATATTCTGCTGTCTTTTCAGCAAGAACGCTTGCATCTTCTTCAATTTCTTTTGCATACATAATCTTTGCTGCAGCGTTTGCATCCATCATTCCTACCTTTGCAGTTGGAAGAGCAAATACCATATCTGCACCAATTGACTTGCTGTTCATTGTTACATATGCACTACCAAAAGCTTCACCAATAATAACATTTACTTTTGGAACTGTCGCACTTGCAAATGCATAAGTTAATCTTGCAGTTGCCTTAGCGCCACGTTTTTCCTGACACTTGCATGCTTTGAATCCTGTAGCATTTGTGAGTGTAAGAACAGGAATTGAAAAATCATCACAAAAATATACAAACTGTGCAGCCTTATCGCAACCATTAGCTGTAAGCTTAGGTTCGTATTCTGCTACAACTTCCATATTGTCGTCGTAAACTTTTGTTCTATTAGCTACTACACCAACTGTTGCTCCATTTAATTTTATAAATGCAGTTAACATTTCAGGTGCGTAAGCACTCTTTGTTTCAACAACGAAACCATCATCAGAAATAGCTGTTAATGCTAACTTTGTATCTTCTAATCCTGAATCAAAGCCTGTTGCTGCTCTGTTTAAATCATCTGTGCAGTCTGCCAAAACTTCATCTTCATAATTTGAAGGTAAAATTGAAACCAAGTTAATAATACCTGAAATTATTTCTGATTCTGTTCCAACAAAATCTACATTACCAGCTTCTTCGCTCTGGAATTTAGCTGCTGAAGTATCACATACTTCTTTTCTGTTTTCATCAATAGCATTGGGTGAGTTAACAAATAATGCAGCATTATCTTTCTCCATAAATGTAAAATCAGAAAGATTTGCCATTACACTTAATGCTCCACCGCAATTTCCAAATATGGCTGTTACCATAGGAATTACTCCTGAAGCTTCGCTTTGTTTCATATAAATTGAACCAAATGCTTCAAGTCCATCTACTGATTCCTGTAATCTAAGGCCTGTGCTATCCACTAAACCAATAACAGGTGCTCCCATTTTTAGAGCCATATCATAGATATTTGAAATTTTCTTAGCATGCATTTCACCAACAGAGCCACCAAGCACTGATGAATCCTGGCTAAATACATAAACTAATCTTCCATTAATTAATCCATAACCGGTAACAACACCGTCTGATGGAGTATCAATGGCTTTGATGTTAAAATCTGTGCTTCTAGCTGTTACTAATGCACCAATTTCAACAAAACTGTTGTCATCAAGAAGAGCTTCAATTCTCGTTCTTGCTGAAGTTTTAGCTGATGTACTCATAATCAGTCCTCCATTATATTAATAAAGTTTTACATAGTAAAAGCCACTGACAATATTCTAAATACCGTCATTGGCTTTACTTGTGTTTGCAAAAAACAACCACTTTTTCGCCTTATATAGATTAACACTTTTCGTGTCAAATAGCAATTTATATTTCAAAATTTTTCCAAACAAAAACTTAATTATTTTATGCTGTTCTTATTCTGTTTTTAATCCATTCACTATTAATAGGTTTAAAGTCCTCTGTTTCAAAGTAAACATTATACCAAACAAGGAAAACATATACAGTCCAGATTCTTCTGCTGTTATCTGCTTTTCCGTTTCTGTGGTCTTCCATTAACTTAACCAAAATGTCAGTATTAAAGAATTTCTTTGATGCATCTGATGTTAATGTTTCCATTACTTTGTTGTAATATTTCTCCTCTTTTAACCATACTCTGATTGGAACAGGGAAGCCTAATTTTTTCTTGTTCGCTGTCTTTTCAGGTATATGTCTCTTAGCTGCAATTCTAAAAGCTCTCTTTGTAGCCTCTTCGTTACATCTAAAATCAATAGGTAATGTTTTTGCATAATTGAACACTTCAACATCAAGGAAAGGTACTCTTGATTCCAGACAATGAGCCATACTCATTTTATCTGCTTTCAATAGGATATCTCCCTGAAGCCAGAAATTTGTATCAATATACTGCATTTTAGCTATATCATTTAAATGACTTACTTTCTTGTATGTTGGAGCAACGATGTCCTGTGGTGACTTATGTGTTAATTTCGTCTTAAGAAGTTTTTCTCTGTCTTTTACTGAGAACATATTAGCGTTACCAATAAATCTCTCTTCAACTGTTTTGCTACCTCTTATAATAAAATCACGCCCTTTTATATCAGGCATAACACTTGCAACTTTAGCTAAACCTTTTCTTATACACTTAGGTATCTTCTGATAACCTTTTAATGACAATGGTTCATGATAAATATTGTAACCGCCAAAGAATTCGTCAGCCCCCTCACCTGATAAAACTACCTTAATTTGTTCAGCCGCAAGCTGGTCAACAAAATAAAGAGCTATACATGATGGATCTGCTAAAGGCTCATCCATATAATACATTACTGATGAAATAGAATCAAAATATTCATCACTGTCAATTGTTTTACTGTAATTTTCTTTTCCTAATTCATCAACAAGACTTTCAGCATAACGTATTTCATTGTACTTGCTTTGTTTATCAAGAAATCCTACTGTAAAAGTTTTTGTTCCAGGGAACTCTGAAACAACATAACTTGAATCAACACCACTTGATAAAAGTGAACCTACTTCTACGTCAGCAATCATATGTGCATTTACTGTATTGTCAACAATTTCTTCTATCTCTGATACAGTTTTTTCCAAATCACCGTTTTCCTTTGGTTCCATCATCGGGTCAAAATATCTTTTAACAGTCATTTCACCATTTTTATAAATCATATAATGTCCTGCCGGAAGTTTATACACTCCCTTAAAGAAACACTCAGGAAGAACAGAATACTGGAAACTTAAATACTGTTCAAGAGCTTCTTCATTTACTTCCTTCTTAAAGCCCGGAAATTCCAAAATTGCTTTTATTTCTGATGAAAATGCTAAAGACCCATTAATTTGTGAATAATAAAAAGGTTTAATTCCAAAATGGTCTCTTGCACCAAATGCTGTTTTGTTTTTGCTGTCCCAAATCACAAAAGAAAACATACCACGAAGTTTTGACAGCATGTCTGTACCGTACTCTTCATAAGCATGTACCAAACATTCTGTATCAGACTCATTTGCAAAAACATGTCCTTTTGCAATAAGTTCTTTTCTTACATCTAAATGGTTATATATTTCTCCATTAAACACAATAGCAATGTCTCCTGTTTCGTTGTACATTGGCTGTGCGCCATGATTTAAATCAATAATACTAAGTCTTCTATGACCGATTGCAGCATGTTCATCAACATACATTCCCTCATCATCAGGTCCCCTATGGGCAATCTTGTCCATCATTCTTTTTAAAACTGCTTTACTGTTTTCAACTTCTCCTATAAAGCCACAAATTCCACACATAATAAATTCTCTCTTTCATTAGTTATTATTTACAAAATTGCTTTTATTTCATCTTCATTAATAATTTCCTTTATTAAAACACGTTCATCCATTGGATGTTTAACACCTTTAATTTCCTGGTAATCTTCATGTCCTTTACCTGCAAGAACAATTACATCGCCGTCTTTTGCATGTTGTATTGCATATCTGATAGCATCTTTTCTATCAGGAACGGTAACATGTTCTCCGTCACCTTTTTTAATACCAACTAAAATGTCATTTATAATATCCATAGGTTCTTCAAATCTTGGATTATCAGATGTTACTATTGTAAAATCTGCAAGTTTTGATGAAACTTCACCCATTTCAAAACGTCTGTCTCTTGACCTGTTACCGCCACAGCCAAACACAGTTACCAAACGTTTAGGATTGTACTCTCTTAAACTAGTCAAAAGACTTTCTAAGCTCATGGCATTATGAGCATAATCAATCATTAAAGTAAATCTTTTTGAAACCGGTACAATTTCAACTCGGCCTTTTACCCTAACATCTAAAAGTCCCTGTTTTATCGCCTCAATATCCTGTGTGAAATGACTACAAATTGCAATAGCGCAAAGGGAATTATATACACTGAAATTTCCCGGAACATGAATTTCCACCGAGAAGTTCATCTTGCCTGACAAATTATATGAAACACATAGGCAACCAGGTTTAGTAAACAAATTAATATCAGAAGCCTTAAAATCATAATCTCCGTTAACACCAAATGTTTCCAAATCGCAGGTATGACCTTCAAGAACCTGATCAATAAAATCTGCATCCATATTTACAATGCCATGTTTACATTGTTTCAATAACATGCTCTTGCATCTTAGATAATCATCAAAATCCTTATGTTCATTTGGGCCAATATGGTCCGGCTCAATGTTTGTAAAAATACCATAATCAAATGTAAAGCCTGACACTCTGTGAAGCATTAGTCCCTGTGATGAAACCTCCATTACAACACACTTACAACCTTCTTTTACCATTTCAGCAAAAGTTTCCTGTACAACATAGGACTCAGGTGTTGTATTTTTTGCCGGTATAACTTTATCGCCAATAATAGTTTCAATTGTACCGATTAAACCTGTTTTAATACCAACACTTTCAAGAACCTGTCTTACCATATATGTAGTAGTTGTTTTACCTTTTGTTCCTGTAATACCTACAGTAATAATTTTTTCTGCAGGATTGCCAAAATATGCAGCAGACATATATGCCAAAGCAAGCCTTGTATCTTCAACCTTAATTATTGTAAGCCCCTCTACAGGTTCTACATCTTCCATAACTACTACAGCTACTGCGCCTTTATCATAAACATCTTTGACAAATTTATGTCCGTCAAAACCTGCACCTTTAATGCAAACAAAAACATCGTTTTTTTCTACTTTTCTTGAATCATTCTGTAAGTAATTGATTTCTACGGAATCATCACCATTTACAACTTTATATTCAAGTTTTTCCAATAAATCTTTTAATAACATATTTCCGCCTTCTTTAAAAAACTTTGTATAAATATTTTCGTGTACAAACCTTCTGTATAACATTGCCTACACATAAAGCTATTAGTACATTTTCCACTAACTTAAACTTCAATTTTTCCTGTAAAAGAAACTTTTGCCGGACCTGTCATATAAACAGTATTTTCTTCTCTGTTATATTCAATAAACAAGTCGCCACCTAAAAGTTTCACTGTAACTTTGTCGTCTGTTAATCCATTAAGCACGCAGGCCACAACTGTTGCACAGGCACCTGTACCACAGGCAAATGTTTCACCTGAACCTCTTTCCCACACGCGCATCTTAACTGTATTTCTGTCTAATACCTGAATAAATTCTGTATTAACTCTGTCTGGGAAAATAGGATTATTTTCAAACTTCGGTCCAATTGTTTCTATTTCCAAATCATCAGTGTTCTCTATAAATGTTATAGCATGTGGATTTCCCATTGAAACACATGTGATTCTATATTCTTTATCATCAATAACAATAGGCTCGTCAACAACCTTATCTTTATCAGAAACAACCGGCACATCTTTTGGTAACAAAATAGGTGTTCCCATATTAACCTTTACAGTTTCAACTTTATCATTCTTAACATTTAATTCTAAAGTTTTTATACCTGAAAGAGTTTCAACTGTAATTGTTGTTTTATCAGTCATCTTGTTATCATAAACATACTTTGCCACACATCTAATTCCATTGCCACACATTTTTCCTTCTGAACCATCTGCATTATACATGCTCATTTTAAAATCTGCCTTTTCTGAAGGATTAATAACAATAAGTCCATCTGAGCCAATGCCAAAATGTCTGTCGCTAACTATTTCTGATAATTTATTTGGATTATCAATTTTATTTTCAAAACCATTCACGTAAACATAATCGTTTCCGCACCCTTGCATTTTTGTAAATTCCATAATGCCTCCTAAATATACGTCGTCATCTACCATTATTCATGTAAGTTTTTTACACCCACATTAGCTTTAAATATACCACATCTAACTATATAAATAAAGTTAATATTACAATATATTTGCTTTATTCCTTTTACTATTTTCTTACAAAATAAAATACGAAAAAGCTTTTCTTAAACAATAAGTAAAATCAAATTTATATACTTTTTCTTTTGAGATAATTTTAATGTTTTTTACTTTTTTGTTGTTTATATAAACCCACACGCTTCCTACTTTATCTTTAACATTAATAGGAAATTTGTAATCTATTTTTGTTTTTATGTTTATTTTATCTTCATTACTAACAAGTGCTTTCAGCGAAGAATCGAAAGTACATTTTATTTCACTTTTTATTCCGTTTTCAACAGGTAGCATTATCGGTTTGTTCTTTTCAATAATATTCTTGAATTCGTAGTTATCTTTTCCATAATCCATAAGTTTAATAGTATCCTTCCATTTATACCCTTTATTTGGTGGCCAACCGGAAGACAAAACGCAGGACACAAATGTCCGACCATTATTTTTTATTGCACCTACAAAGCAATATCCTGCATTACATGTAAAGCCTGTTTTAATTCCTATGGCATCATTTTCTAAATTCAAAAAATTGTCTTTATTAAACACAGTTATGTTACGTTTGTTTTTTATTTCCGTCAAATTATATTTTTTGGTATTTATAATTTCTAAAAAACTTTTATTTTTTATGGCATAGGCTCCAATTTTTGCCATATCATAGGCTGTGGAATAATGTTCCTTTGCATCTAACCCGTTTGGAGTTACAAAACTTGTATTATTTGCACCGATTTTTTTTGCTTTTTCATTCATCATCTTTGCGAAGTTTTCAATATTTCCACCAATGCTCTCTGCCACTGCAACAGCTACATCATTATAAGATTCAAGCATCATTGCATATAGTAAATCTTTCAGGTAATATTGCTCTCCTTTCATAACATTCATTTTCACTTTCGGCATGGATGCAGCCTTTGAACTTATTTCCACAACTTGATTTGCTTTGCAGTTTTCCAGTGCTACAATGCAAGTCATAATTTTCGTGGTACTTGCCATTGCTCTTTTTTCTTTTTCATTTTTTCCAAAAAGAATCCTACCGTTTTCACCATCAATTAAGACAGCAGCCTTGGCTGACAAATCACTTTCATCTATACTTCTCTCTTTTGCATATGTATTATTTACAAAATTTATAGAAGAACACAAAAGAGCAAATATAACCATTCTACTTAATTTTCTTTTTGATGTTTTAGTTGATTTGGTAAATATTATTTTAGTTAATTTAATAAATATTGTTTTCTCACGTAGCATACCATATACCTGTTTAATTGTTATCTATTAAATATATTCATGGTTTTATTTTTTATTACACAAAAAATGATATGTCTCCTTGCTTTATTACAGGAATACATATCATTTTTCTTTTTCCTTATTTATTCTTCTTACTTTGTTGCCAAAATACATATCTATTTCTTAACTTTAATTATTCTTCTGATTTTTTAAGCATAATTTTATTAGTCATTTGATTTCAATGTTATTTCGTCTTCTGCCTCATGTTTAAACTCTTCAATCATATCAGGAGATATAATTGGTAATTTATCTGAAGACTCAACTCCAAATCTTCTTAAAAATTCTTCCGTTGTTCCAAAAAGAAGTGGTCTTCCTGGAGTCTGCAATCTGCCAACTTCCTCAACAAGCATATACTCTACTAATTTATTAACCGCGAAATCAGATTTAACGCCTCTTATTCTTTCAATTTCTGACTTAGTAATAGGCTGTTTATATGCAATAATTGACAATGTTTCCATCATGACATCTGTTAAAACCTGTCTCTTAGGTTGCTTAGCCACTCTTATTAAAGTTTCATATAATTCAGGCTTTGTACATAACTGATAGGAATTTTCCAATTCTATGATTTTAATTCCTCTGTGATCCTTTGCATAATCTTCCTGCATTTCTTTTACAATTTTTTTCAATTGTCCCTGTGTTATGTCAAGAGCTTTTGCAATTCTATTTTTTTCAACCGATTCTCCCATTGTAAAAAGAATCGCCTCTACCTGTGCTTTGTAATTTATTTCCATAATTATACTATTGAGTCAATATATATATCACCAAAAGTTTTCTCCTGATGAACCTCAATTTCTCCTATCTTTATTAATTCTAAAACAGCCAAAAAAGAAACAATAACTTCAACTTTTGATTTTGATTTTTCAAGTAATTGTTTAAAACTGCATTTTTTCTTTTTCCTTACAGTGTTTGCCACATAATCAATTTTGTCCGGCAAACTTACTTCTTCCATTTCAATTTTTCCAAATTTACTACGAACAGGATCAATTTTATCTACCTGACGTTTTAAAACCATCTGAAATATTTCATTAAGTTTAGATAAATCAACCCCCTCTAAAAGTTGGTCTAAATCAACAGGTTGCTGATACTTGCTAACTTCTTCAGGAATTGTAGGTTCTTTGTATAAGGACTTTCCGGCATAAACCTGCATGTCACGTAACTCAACAGATGCATATTTATACATTTTATATTCAATTAATTTTTCAACAAGTTCGGCTCTTGGATCAATTTCTTCCCCATTTTCGTCAATTTCTTTAGGTAAGAGCATTTTACTTTTTATATCAATAAGAGTTGCAGCCATTACAAGAAATTCACTTGCAAGATCTAAATCATCTTTTGGCATTTTACTTACATAATCCAAATATTGTTCTGTAATTTCAACGATTGGTATATCGTATATATCAACCTTATTTTTTTCAATCAAATGTAAAAGCAAATCCAACGGACCTTCAAACGCTTCTAACTTTACTTCTAATTCCATTAAATATTAATCCTCATAATTTATATTTTTACTCAAAATAGTATTGTACAAAAAAATCAGATTTTTTTCAACTTTTATTATACATACGTTATCAAATCCAGTTATCTTACGCAATTAACTAATGTGGTTATCTAGCGTAGTTATCCAGTGTATTTATATAATATGATTATGCATTGTAGTTGTCTGATTTTATCATATACCTAATTATCCAATTCTAAAAAACATCTGCATGCATTTAATTAATGAAAAACCGTAGTTTATTTTATTTACACTTTCCTCTGATACTATATTTACTTCTCCGATATTCTTTCCTTTTAAGTAATATGAGGCTTTGCCTACTATCTCACCTTTTCTTACCGGTGCCTGAAGGTCTTTCCTGATGCTGATTTTTCTTTTTATTTTCGATAAATCATTATTTTTTGTATCAACATAACTAAAATCAGTTTTTTTAATTTTTAAACTTTCCTTTTTCCCATTGGATATTTTAATATTTCCATTATATTTTTTATTGTCTGTATAAACTTTACAATTTGCAAAACCATAGTTTATAAGTTTTTGGGATATATTAAATCTTTCCTTGTAGTCAGCAGCAGCCATTACTACAGCAATTAATTCCACATTATCTTTTTCAGCAACTGTAGAGACACAATATTTAGCCTTAGAGGTGCTGCCCGTTTTCAAGCCCTTTACATACTTATTTACTTTAAGTAACTTATTTGTATTGGTAAGCATAAATTTTGATTCACCTTTAGCAGTTTTATGAGTAAACATTTCCATCCATATTGTTGAATACTTAAATATTTCCGGGTACTTTGTAATAAGCTCTCTGGACATTGTTGCCACATCTTTTGCTGTAGTATAATGATCATCCGAATCAGTAAGACCGCAGCAGTCTATAAAGTTTGTATTATTCATACCAAGTTTCTTTGCTCTTGTATTCATTTGTTTTACAAATTCTTCCTCACTTCCTGCAATATGTTCTGCCATAGCAACTGAAGCATCATTACCGGAAGCGATGATTATACATTTTATTAAAGTTTCCACATTCTGTTGTTCACCTTCTTCTAAAAAGACCTGTGACCCACCCATGCTTTTAGCTTTTGCACTTGTTGTAACCATATCCCCTAACTTTATTTTGCCACTATGTATGTAATCAAATATCAAAATCAAAGTCATAATCTTTGTAATACTTGCAGGACTTAATTTTTCATTTTCGTTATTGGATTTAATAATGCTACCTGATTTAGCTTCCATTAAAACATAGGACTTTGCATTATACTCATCCTTTGCAGTATCATTTTCCACATTTGAATTAGCAACATTTTTAGTAATGTTTTTAGACATACTTTTATCATTATTTTGTCCTTTGACCATTGCATTCCCCTGTGTACAATTTAAAGTCAAAGCCATTATTAATATAAACGCAATAATTTTTTTCATAAAAAAACTCCATTACATCTTTATATATTGTAATGGAGTTTTAAAACTTATATGCTATTTTATTTTGTATTTTTAGTTTTTTTCTTGCTATTTTTTTGTTTTTTATTTTTTGATGATGAAACAGCTTTTTTAGAAGAAGTTGTTTTCGGTGCTAATTCATCATCAGTAAATGTATACGGTTCAGTTTTTGACAATACATGATCATCAGAATTTTGCTGGTAAACCGAAATCTGGTCGCCATTTTTCAAATCAGGATAATCGATAGTCAAGGTGTTTTTATCAACAAATGTTGTTTCCTTCTTTTCACCGTTCACATAAACTTTGCTGTAGTTTGTAAAATACTTTCCGTATACACAAACCTTACCGTCAGAGTTATACGTCGGTGTAACCGAACTAACTTTCACTTCATGCAAACCAAGCTGTATATTTGTTGGCTTATAAGGATTCGTACCATTGCTGGCATAATTATCACCATATAGCAGGTCATAGGCAAGATTTTTTAATCCTTCCTGATACGATTCGCTATCATCATTCTTGTGTTCCTGTGTATATTTATTAATATCACCGGCATTCATGTTCAATCCACCAAGAATCTTTGATTCTAACTGATAAGCTTCAATGTCTTCATTTTTGTAGTAATCATTTTTGAAGTTAGACCAAATTACATACTGTGTCTGATAAACATCCCCATTTACCAAATCTTCTCCACTTAAGCCGAAACTTGGTAGATGGTCACCATACATTACAAGAATTGTGTCTTCATCGAATTCACTTAAAGTCTTAACAAGTTTACCTATAAACTTATCCATCTGATATGTTTCCATAGCATAATATTGATATTTATTCTTTGTAGCTTCATCAACATCACCACTGACTTTTATAGGATATTTATAGTTACCATCTGTTGGATAGCTTCCATGTCCCTGAACCGATATTGTGTAAATATAATCCTGACCTTTTGTGGACTTAAGAGCTTCCATAATATATTTAGTTAATATTTTGTCTTTAGCCCAGCCCATAGGCGTAAACTTCTTTACATCCATATTTTCAATTGTTGTAAAAGTATCGTAGCCTAAGTTTGCAAATACCTGATTTCTACCATAAAATGTAGCTGTATTATTATGAATGGCATGACACTTATAACCATATTCTTTCAGGTTATAACTAATACTTTCACAGGTAGTATCAACTAATTTTGTTTTAAAAGGATATTCTCCCGGTCCAAAGAAATCCAAATTAATACCTGTCATTACTTCGAATTCTGTATTTACAGTTCCTGCACCAACAATTGGCACATTAAAATAACCACTTGGATAATTCTTAAGAAGATTTTCAAAATTAGGAACAGGATTCTTTGACAACTTAATATTTTTCATATTGTTCATATCAAAAAATGATTCTAACTGCAAAAATAAAATATTCGGTTTTTTCTTTGCCTTGCTTAATTTGATTGTATCCTTCTTTTTTACAATCTTTTTAATTTCTTTATTTGAATATGTGTTTGGTTTTGCAATTCCTGTATTAATCAAACTATTTGAAAAACAATAAACAAAACCGTACTGGTAATAGGAAACTCTTAATTCTCCAAACTTAAGCGATATTAAATTTGAACCTAAACCAAGGGATAAAGTTCCAAAACCTATTAACCATATTATTAAAATTCCAATAATATTTCTTGGATATTTTATTCTATGTCTGACTTTTGGTGCCTTAAAAAATCCGTAAACCAATAATGCAATTACAAATATTAAAGCAAGAATTACTAAAATAATTTGAAAAAATGAAAAATACTTTGTAATAACGCCCAAGCCACTATCAATAAGCATTAAGTCCACTGCAGTAAAAGGCGTTACTCTGTTTGCAAGTAAAACAGCATTTGTTATACCAGATATAATCCATATAACAGAGATTAAAGATAACCCCCAAAGTCGTCTTCTCATTAACAATGTAACCGACAGTGTCATCAAAATAATTACTGAATTGCATAAAAATACATAAGGTGAACCAATCAAGAAATAAATTCCTTTCAGGAAAGAACCTCTTGCCATCATTTCGATTAATAGATTGACCAACAGGGCAATTGTTATATACATATAAATTATGTGTTTATTGTATGTTTTAGCAAAGAAAGCTCTGTAAGTTTTGTATCTTTCTTTCCCTTTTTGAATAATATTAGTAATATCTTTTTTTATTTTTTCATTATCTAATATTGTTTCATCTATTTCATTATCTGATTTCTTTTCATCTATTTTTTTATCCACATTTTCATTGTCCGATTTTTTTTCATTTGATTTTATATCTTTATTTTTGTTATCCAATATTCTTCCTCCATTACATAAATATATAGAAAAACATTTCTTTTTAGGGCGTACCCTTTCACAATGATACAACATTTCACATTTTTTTCAAGTTATTTTTGATATTTACTCTCGTCTTGTTCCTATATAATTATGGTAAATATAGTTATTGCACTTCATCGTATTCCTTAAAAGATTACTTATATATTTACAATAATAAGACAGTAACTGTGTTTACTATAAACAAAATATTTGAAAAAAATATGACTATTTTTATTAGATAGTATTTTTATAAAAATCCAAGTATCCTGCTATGATTTTCACACTTTAAACCGTTGAATTATTTTATATATATGTTATACTACTTTTGCATAATTATGAATTTATGTTATAATTGTTTAGCATATTTTATGTTGCTTTATGATTATGCATCATAATTTTAGACAAATTTATATAACTAATATTTAAGGAGACATTATGGGAAGTACATTTTTTAGGAAATTACCTACACCAATGGAAATCAAGACTATGTATCCTGTTCCTGAGGCTGTAGCAGAACAAAAGAAAAAGAACGATGCAGAAATTCGTGATATTTTCACAGGTGCAAGTGACAAATTTGCTGTTATCATCGGCCCTTGTTCAGCAGATAATCAGGAAGCTGTTGAGGATTACGTTCAAAGATTAGCACGAGTTCAGGAAGAAGTTAAAGATAAACTTTATATTATTCCTAGAATATATACAAATAAACCACGTACAACAGGTAAAGGCTATAAAGGTATGTTACATCAGCCTGATCCTGAAAAGAAACCTGATTTATTACAGGGATTAATCACAATTCGTCAAATGTTTTTAAAGATTATGGAAGATACAAAATTACCAATTGCTGACGAAATGCTTTATCCTGAAAATGCAAGATATTTTTCAGACTGCTTATCATACGTTGCAATCGGTGCCCGTTCAGTTGAAAACCAGCAGCATCGTCTTACATCAAGTGGTTTAGATATTCCTGTTGGTATGAAGAATCCTACAAGTGGAGATATTTCAATTATGTTAAACTCTATTGAAGCTGCACAGGCTTCACATTCATTCTTATATAGAGGTTGGGATGTTCAAACTGAAGGGAACGATTTAGCCCATGCAATTTTACGTGGTGCCGTAAACCAGTATGGTTCATGCATTCCAAACTACCATTATGAAGATATGGTGAATTTACATGAAAAATATGTTGCAAAAGGTTTTGCAAATCCTGCTCTTGTTGTTGACTGTAATCATTCAAATTCAAACAAGAAATATATGGAACAAATTAGAATTGCAAAAGAAATCATGCATAACCGTAAACATTCAAACGACTTAAAAGGATTTGTTAAAGGTTTAATGATTGAAAGCTACATTGAAGGTGGAAATCAGCCTGTTGATGGTCATTGTTATGGTAAATCTATTACAGATCCATGTTTAGGCTGGGAAGATACAGAAAAATTACTTTACCTCATTGCTGAAGAAGCATAAAAAAAGACAATGTGATTTAAATTTGAATTCAAATCTTTTATAGAATTTTAATACATTAAATTTCTATATATAATTCTGAAAATAAAAGGAACGTTTACTTTATTATACCTAGCCGATTTTATCGGTTAAATATAATTGTTAAGTAAACGTTCCTTTTTTAACTGTCTGTTCTACTTATGTTATATTATTTATTATCGTTCTGTACAATAAAAAACTTAAAAATCTCACCAATAAAAATAAACAAAGTTCCTAAAACAATCGAGAAAAATACTGTTGCAATGCCAATGCCATAATTAACTTCTGATAATGCATCTAGTTCATATCTGTTCTGATATTTAATATTTATCACAAAAGCAATTGCAATGCCAATTACCATTACAATAACACCTATAATTCTTGCTATGTACGTCATTTTTTCAGCATAATTTTTATTCATCTTTAGTTCTCCTTTCCCTCTTTAATATATATATGGCAATCCGCACACTAAAAGCTGATTATTAATCTTACCATAAGTCATTATATAATGTTTTGTGTCTTGTCATATATATTTTTTACTCTACTACTACCTGTTTCCATGTACATGTGTGTAGTTGATATATCTGAATGCCCCAACATTTTCTGTATAACCTTTAAATTCGCACCATTTTCAACTAAATGTGCTGCAAAGGAATGTCTTAATGTGTGAGGTGTTATATCCTTGTTAATTCCAGCTTTTTCACCGTATTTTTTTAGCAGTTTCCAGAACCCCTGTCTACTCATTTCTCCACCGGCGCAATTAGGAAAAAGCACATCACTTTTTATATTCTTGCTTATCAACTGTGGTCTTCCCTCTTCCAAATATTCAGTTAAAGCCTTGTGTGCTTCCTGACCAAATTCAAGAACCCTATCTTTTTTTCGATCATGACATGTAATCTTTTCAACATTAATATTGACGTCTGTTATTTTCAATGTAATAAGTTCTGTAACTCTCATACCTGTCGCATACAGTAATTCAAGCATAGCCTTATCCCTTAACTGTTTTGGTGTTATTCCCGATGGTTGACTTAAAAGCAAGTCAATTTCTTTTACAGAAAGTATTTCCGGTATCTTCTTTACTATTTTAGGTGATTTTAAATTAGCCGCCGGATTAAATTCTATATATGCTTCTGTATACAGAAAATTAAAAAACGCTTTAATGGATGCAATTGTTCTGGAAATTGTTGTTGGCGCTCTTCCTATACTTTGTAAATGAATAATATATTCTTCCAAATCTTCTTTTAAAATAGTGTTAATTTGAACTTTCTTATTTTCCTTTTCAAAATATTCAAATAATTTCCTTACATCTCGAATATACGATTCTTCTGTATTGGGAGATATATTCTTCTTTTTATGCAATTGTAAAACAAATTCATTTATTAAATCCTGCATATACTTATCCCTTTTCTTATCGCTGTATTCCCTATTATATAAGTGTTTTTTTATAAAATCAAATTGTTTTTTTACCTATCTGTTTACCATAATATGTACATTATACAACATATATTATTGAGGTTTTTGAAAGAAACAATATATAGTAATTTTTGTGATTTTCTCAATATTTTTAATATTTTTTCTTGATAAATTTTCTTAATAATTTTTCATAATATTTTTCTAAATGTTTTTTACTGTTTTTAATAGTCTATTTAATATTTTCATATCATATTGTATATTTTTTCATCTATGCTTTTAGATTGATTTTATATTTAACTTTGTAATATTTTACTATTATAAAATTGGGAACTATTTTAATTATTTTATAGTTCGGAATTATTTTTAATTAATTTGTACTATTTTAGAAAATATTTATAAGAAAGCTTTCAATAAATGTAGTTGCAACAAGAAAAGATAGAGATGCTAATCTTTTATATTTTTTCTTACAATATGTTTCATACATAATCATTATTAAAAATGCAAACCATCTAAAACTGCATATAACCCATGAGATATCTGACAACCTTATAGCAATAACAAGTGTTGCTGTAAATTTTATTGTATATACAAATATTAAAACTGCCCAAAAAGCTTCTCTATATTTCAAGAAATTGGGTATACATATAAATATATATCTTTTCAGATTGTTGCATAGCATAATAATAAATATATTAATTAATTGTTCAGTATATATAATTTCTTCTCTTCTTGCAAAAAAATCTATGGCTATTGTATTGTAAACTATTATTCCAATAAAAGCTCCAATTACAATTCCATAGACTTTATAATTTGCAAATACTTTATTTAGGCTCATTTATCATAATATACCTTTAATACTTTTATATATTATATTACTTTGTACAATATTTATGATAGTAAGTCAAAATAGATGATATTGTTTTTGCATCATTGATTTCATTGCTTAAAATTTTCTCAATTAATTCTTCTACAGTATAAACTTCTAAATCAATATATTCATCAGGATCTAAATGTTGATGTGTTTTTTCAAGATCAAAGGCAACATACACATCTATTTTTTCACCTGAATATGCAACTGCCGGAGCTAATGTTTGTAAAAATTCAATTTTCCCTGACTTATATCCTGTTTCTTCTTCCAATTCACGAGCCGCACATTTCAATGTTGGTTCATCAATCGAATCTTTTCCACCAGCCGGGATTTCCAAAGTATACTTGTCAATGGCATTTCTCCACTGTCTTACCATAATAATTCTACCATCAGACATTACCGGTATAACAGCCGCGGCACCTTTATGTTGCAAGAAATCCCAATATACTTTCTTTCCTTCCGGTGTAATAATTTCATCTTTACAGAATCCTAATATTGCTCCATCATAAACTTTTTCTCTATTAATACGTTTAAACTTTTCCATTTCATCACCCTATTCAATACCCTTACATTTTTTATAACATGCATCACTTGCGGCAAAAAGTGCTTTTCTAAAACCATTATTTTCTAACTGTTCAACCGCTGCAATTGTTGTCCCACCTGGAGAACATACATTATCCTTCAGTACACCCGGATGTTCGTTTGTTTCAAGCATAAGCTTTGCAGAACCTAAAACAGTTTGGGTCACAAACTCGTACGCATCACTTCTTTTCATTCCGCATTTAACAACACTATCTGCTAATGCTTCTATAAACATAAACACATATGCCGGAGAGCTGCCACTTGCACATACAACTGCATCCATAATTTTTTCCTCAACAACTCTCATTTTCCCAAATGATGAGAAAATTTTCTCAATTTCTTCTTTTTCTTCTTGAGAGAAAAATTCTTCATTGTAGGATACGCCTGTCATGCCTTCCCCTACCATTGCAGGAGTATTTGGCATTGTTCTTACAATCTTCTTAGTTCCACACATATCTTCCAATTGTTCAATTGTAACCCCTGGTGCCAGTGAAACAACTACAGATTCCTGTGCAATATTTTCTTTTACCTGTGGCAAAACACTCTCAAACATCTGTGGTTTAACAGCTAATATTATGTACTTACTATTCTTTATAACTTCTTCGTTGTTATTAAAAAACTTAACACCTGTTTCTTCACTTATCTTTTCCATTTTTTTCTTGGTACTACTATGGAATACTATATCATCCTTATTATATAATTTAGAAACTCCATTTAATATAGCACTGCCCATGTTTCCCATTCCAATAAAACCTAATTTAAACATATTTCCTCCTATTTTTTCAGTCTATAAAAATTATAGCACAATTCTGTTATCCTGTGGTGGAATTTCTTATTATGTATTAAAGAATGTCGCTTGCGACATTCTACGCACCCAGCATATATTGCTTTTGCAATATTTTTTCTTTTGTGCAAGGGTGCATCCCTAGTGGAACATTTTTATGTAATAAGAAATTCTGCAGAAATTTCTTATTACATAAAAAAAGGAAATGCGATTTCTCACATTTCCTATTATCGTAGATTTTACTTTGCATAATCTATGGCTCTTGATTCTCTCACGATATTAACCTTTATCTGACCAGGATATTCAAGCTCATCTTCGATTTGCTTTGCAATATTTCTAGCCATTAATACCATGTCAGCATCACTAACCTTTTCCGGTATAACCATAATACGAATCTCTCTACCTGCCTGAATGGCAAAAGATTTATCAACTCCCTCGTATGAGTTCGTTATGTCTTCTAACTGTTTTAGTCTGTTTGTGTAAGTCTGTACTGTTTCACGTCTTGCACCAGGTCTTGCAGCAGAAATAGCATCAGCAGCCTGTACAATACATGCTATTAATGTTTCAGGTTCAATATCACCGTGGTGAGCTTCAACCGCATTAATAACTGTAGCTGATTCTTTATATTTTCTACATAAATCAACACCTAACTGAATATGTGTACCTTCTTTTTCATGGTCAACAGCCTTACCAATATCATGTAATAAGCCTGCTCTTTTTGCTACTCTAACGTCCAATCCAAGCTCTGAAGCTAATAGACCCGAGATAAGAGCAACCTCAATAGAATGTTTTAAGGCATTTTGTCCATAACTTGTTCTAAACTTCATCTTTCCTAAAAGTTTAACAAGTTCCGGATGAATTCCATGTACACCAACTTCAAGAGTTGCTGCCTCGCCTTCTTCTCTAATCATAGTCTCAACTTCTTTTTGAGCCTTATTAACCATTTCCTCAATTCTAGTTGGCTGAATTCTTCCATCAACAACCAGTTTTTCAAGAGCAATACGGGCTACTTCTCTCCTAATTGGATCAAATCCTGATAAAACAACTGCTTCAGGAGTATCATCAATAATCAAATCAACACCTGTTAGAGATTCAAGAGTTCTGATGTTTCTTCCTTCTCTACCAATTATTCTACCTTTCATTTCATCATTAGGTAATGAAACTACAGAAATAGTTGTTTCAGCAACATGGTCTGTTGCACATTTCTGAATTGCATTAACAACCAATTCCTTAGCTTTCTTATCAGCTTCCTCCTTGGCCTGTTTTTCATGTTCCTTAATTAATTTTGCAGTTTCAATCTTAATTTCTTCTTCAACAGTTTGTAATAATTGTTCTTTTGCCTGTTCAGAGGTTAATCCAGAGATTCTCTCCAGTTCCTGTATGCGCTGTTCGCTTAATTGTTCTACTTTTTCCTTAGCTTTGTTTAATTCTTCTTCACGAGATTTTAAGCTATTTTCTTTCCTATCAAGGGCATCTGATTTTTTTTCAACTGCTTCTTCCTTGTTAAGAACACGCTTCTCATATCGTTGAACTTCTGATCTACGTTCTTTGATTTCTTTATCAAGCTCATTTTTAGTTTTTAAATTCTCTTCTTTAGCTTCTAAAAGAGCTTCTTTTTTCTTTGATTCTGCTGTTTTAATTGCATCGTCAATAATTCCACGAGCTTTATCCTCAGCAGTACCAATTTTCTTTGCATCAGAATTTTTCTTTATAGAAATTGCAACTAATGCTGAAATCAAAGTGTCCACGAGAATCACTGCAACAAGTATGATAATCCAAGTAGTAGTATTCACAGGAGCACCTCCTTATTTAATTTTCATTGTACATTACAACATATCCATTTTACTTTATTACCCGTTTAATGTCAAGCAAAGTAGTAGTTCTAAAACACTGATTTTCTATATATTTGCATTATGTGATTTCATTACTCATAAAAAGAATTTTTCTGTTCCAAAATATAGTTATCAACTGCTTTTTTTACCATTGAAAAAGAATATCCTTTTCCAACTAAATACCTATAAAGTTTTTGCAAATCCTTTGAATCAGACAAATCATATCTTTTTGCACGTTTTTTTAATACACTAGAAATTGAATCATCTTCCGAAAAATCACTTTCCATAAAAGCTTCATCTATAAGTTCTTTTGAGATTCCTTTAGTATATAAATCCTGTATAATTTTTCGTTTACTATAAACGTTTTTCTTGTAATCAAGATATAACATGGTATATCTCTTGTCATTAATAAGATTATACTCTTCTAAATATTCAACAACTTTGTAAATTATATTTTCAGGATACAAACCTGACTTTAATTTATCTATAATTTGTTTTCTTGTTTTATAAGAATCATCTAGAATATAAAGAGCCCTTTCTCGGGCTCTTTTGTATAAAATATCCATAATATCGTTGTATTCTCTATCGGAAATTTCGTTATCTTCAATTAATTTCAATCTTCTTACCTCACCTTTATACAGATAGAACTGTAACTCTCCATCCAAGGTTATTTTAAAGCGATTTCCAACAGGTTCCATTTTAATGATTCTATGCATTATTCTTCCTCAGATGCTTTTTCAGTGTTATTAGCTTCTGCCTCTGTTTCATCCTCACCTTCAGGATGAATGTAAAACTCTCTTACCTTTGCATCTACTTCTTCCATGATGTCAGGATGTTCCATAAAATATTTCTTTGCATTTTCACGTCCCTGACCAATCTTTTCGCCATTATATGCATACCATGAACCACTCTTTATAACAATTCCACTCTTAGCAGCTAAATCTAAAATATCACCTTCTTTTGAGATTCCCTTACCAAACATAATATCGAATTCTGCTTCTTTAAAAGGAGGTGCAATCTTATTCTTAACCACTTTAACTCTGGCTCTATTACCAACCATTTCTCCACCAGCCTTCAATGTTTCAACTCTTCTTACATCAAGTCTGACTGATGCATAGAACTTAAGCGCTCTACCACCTGTTGTTGTTTCAGGATTACCAAACATTACACCAATTTTTTCTCTTAACTGGTTAATGAATACAACTGTGCAACCTGTTTTGTTCATTATACCTGTTAATTTTCTTAATGCCTGTGACATTAATCTGGCATGCTGTCCCATATGAGAATCACCCATATCTCCATCGATTTCTGCCTTAGGAACTAATGCTGCAACAGAGTCAACAATAATGATATCTACAGCTCCTGAACGAACCATTGTTTCTGTGATTTCCAATGCCTGTTCACCGTAATCTGGCTGCGAAATATACAAATTATCAATATCTACACCAATTGCCTTGGCATATACAGGATCTAAGGCATGCTCCGCATCAATAAATCCTGCCACACCACCTCTTTTCTGTGCTTCTGCTATCATATGTAAAGCTACTGTAGTCTTACCACTTGATTCAGGTCCGTATATTTCTACTACTCTACCCTTAGGTATACCACCCAAACCTAATGCTAAGTCTAAGCTAAGAGAGCCTGTTGGAATTGTTTCTACGTTAATCTTTCCCGAATCTCCCAGTTTCATAATAGCACCCTTTCCATGCTGTCTTTCTATTTGGGATATTGCTGCATCTAATGCTTTTAATTTTTCTTCTTTATTCATAATTCGTCCTTTCTGTTCGAACCTATGTTCGTCATATAAGTATAATAGTACAATCCGTTCTTTGTGTCAACAATTAATTAATAAATATTATATATGTTTTTTTGCTATTATGCAACACTTTACTTATATGTTTAACTTTTGTTTTTATGTTGCTTTGCGTTAAGGTAATTATATTCTTTTTTCATATTCTATGCAATCACCACCATCGATTACTTCGTCCGGTCTCATTTCATATATCATACATTTTGATGTATTACAAGGTAACTTTTCATCATCAAAACAATATTCACAATCTTTACAAACCAAATCATTATTTTTAATAATTTCAAATTTTAAAAGGTCATCTACAAATTTATTTGATATTATTTTTTATCTCCATTATGTAAAAAACTATTATAAAAAATTTACGCAAACAACTTAACTGTCATCTTAAATAAATCATTCTATAATAGTTTTTTTCTTTTATATATTTTCTCTTTATATGTTTCACTTTACAAAGTTATCTTTAAATAATTAAATTTAAAGCAACATACAATAACCCATGTTATTAAAACTTATAATCTTATACTTCTCTTATAAACCAAGAATTTTCTCAAGAGCTGTAATCTTTGTACAAATTATTAAGATTTCACTAGCTTCCTTTAATTCATCTGGCGTTGCAAATGAAGGTGCAATTCTAATATTCTTGTCTTCAGGGTCTTTTCCATAAGGAAAAGGTGAACCTGCACCTGTTAATACCATACCTGCATCCTTACACATTGAAACAACTTTCTTTGCACAACCTTCCATTACATTAAAAGAAATAAAGTATCCACCGTTAGGATTTGTCCACTCTCCAACTCCACATGGCTTTAATTCAGATTCTAACATATCAAGAACAGCTTTGAATTTTGGTCTCATTTTCTCTGCATGTTTCATCATATGTTTCTTTACACCATCAAAATTCTTGAAATATCTTACATGACGTAACTGATTCATTTTATCATAACCAATTGTCTGAATTGTCATCTGTTCCAAAATAGACTTAACATTTTCTTTTGAAGAAGCCATTGCAGCTACACCTGAACCTGAAAATGTTACTTTTGAAGTTGATGCAAATTCATATACTAAATTAGGATTTCCTGCCTTTTCACATTCTGAAATAATATCTAATATTTCATCCTGTCTATCTTCATATAAATGATGAATAGCGTATGCATTATCCCAATAAATTCTAAAATCTTTTGCTGCGGGTTTAAGTGCTGCCATTCTTTTTACAACTTCATCTGAATATGAAACACCTGTTGGATTTGAATATTTTGGAACACACCAAATACCCTTGATTGAATCATCTTCTGCAACTAATTTTTCAATCATATCCATATCAGGTCCATCTGCCTTCATAGGAATATTTATCATTTCAATACCAAAATATTCTGTAATTGCAAAATGTCTGTCATATCCCGGTACAGGACATAACCATTTTACTTTATCAAGCTTGCACCATGGTTTGCATCCTAATACACCATGTGAATAAGCTCTTGAAATAGAGTCATACATTATGTTTAAACTTGCATTTCCGTATATAATAACATGATCTTCTGTTGTACCCATAATATCAGCCATCATCTTCTTTGCCTCAGGAATACCACCTAAAACGCCATAATTACGGCAATCAATTCCATTTGATGCATGTACATCAGACTCGCTTGTTAAAACATCTAACATATCCATACTTAAATCTAACTGTTCTTTGCCAGGCTTACCTCTAGACATATCAAGACTTATATTCTTTTTACAAATCTCGTTATAGTCTTTTTTTAAACCTTCAAGTTCTTTCTTTAGTTCATCCTTGCTCATTTCACTGTAAGCTAACATATTATTTCCTCCAAATTAATTTTTTAAAACATTAAAATTTTTAGACACATATTCAATCATAGAAATAATTGTAAGTGCCAATGATATCCATATTAAAACCTGTCCAATAATATATAAAACGGAATTGTTTAATGGTGTATTAACAATAAGTACAATAATCATAACCATTGAGAAAGCAGTTTTGAATTTGCCCCACCAACCAGCTGCCAAAACAATGCCCTGATCTGCGGCTAGCATTCTAAATCCACTAATGAATAACTCTCTACTAATTATAATTATTACCACCCAAGATGGTATCATTTTTGGTGTTAAACAAATAATTGCTGCACTAACAAGCATTTTATCTGCCAAAGGATCCATAAATTTTCCAAAATTAGTTACTAAATGATACTTTCGTGCAATTTTTCCATCAAACAAATCAGTTATACTTGCAATAATGAAAACAATTGCCGCTAAATAGTAATTATATGGAATTGATTCAATTAACATAAATACAACGAAAATTGGAATGCATAAAACTCTGAATGTTGTTAATTTATTTGCTAAATTCATTTTATCTCCTTACCGGCTAAATCAGTTCGCCTATTAAGTCATAATCATTTGTACCTGTAACTTTAACTTTTACAAAGTCACCGGTCATAAGTTCTTCATCTGTCATAACAAATATATTACTGTCAACTCCCGGACAATCCATATACGTTCTTGCTATATAGGCATGTTCTCCGGAAATTTTTCCTTCTATCATTGCTATAAATTCTTTCCCTACATATTTTTCTGTGGTGTCGAAAACAATATCCTGCTGAAGTTCCATAATTTCATTTCTTCTGAAATTTTTAACTTCTTCATCTATCTGATCAGGCATTGTTGCTGCAGGTGTATTTTCCTCAGGTGAGTAAGTAAATACACCCAATCGGTCAAATTCCATTTCATTTACAAACTTCATTAATATTTCATGGTCTTCCTGTGTTTCTCCAGGAAAACCTGAAATCAAAGTTGTTCTTAAAATTATATCAGGAATTCTTTCTCTTAAATTACCTATGATCTCTCTTAACTGTTTGTTGGATGTTCTTCTTCCCATACGTTTAAGAACATCATCACTGGCATGCTGTATTGGAATATCCAAATAATGGCATATTTTCTTTTCGTCAGCTATTGTTTCTATTAATTCATCGTATATTTCTTCAGGATAACAATACAAAATTCTTATCCACTGAATACCCTGAATTTTGGCTAATTTTTTCAATAGAATATGCAAAGATTTTTTCCCATAAATATCTTTACCATACATTGTTGTTTCCTGAGCCACTAATATAAGTTCTTTTACACCTCTGTTTGCTAAATCCTTTGCTTCTTCAATAAGTACATCCATATCTACACTTCTGTAATTTCCACGAATCTTTGGAATAATACAATATGTGCAATATTTATCACAACCTTCGGCAATTTTTAAATATGCGTAATTGCCTGCCGTTGAAAGGTTTCTTGGAGCATTAACTCCCGCTAATTTATCTATATCATTAATGACATGAATATTTTTTTTGTTTATAAAAAATTCATTTAAGGCATTGGCAATACTGTCTATGGCTGTAGTTCCTATACAAATATCAATTTCAGGAATTTCTTCATCTATTTCTTCATAATATCTTTGAGCCAGACAACCGGCTAAAACTAACGCCTTGCAATTTCCTTCTTCTTTGTATCTTGCCATTTCAAAAATAGTATTAATACTTTCTTCTTTGGCATCATTTATAAAACAGCAACTGTTAATAACAATTACGTCTGCTTCTCTTTCATCGTCAGTAAATTCATAACCAGCTTTAGATAAAATTCCGGACATATGCTCTGAATCCACTAAATTCTTGTCACAACCTAATGAAATAAAAAGTACCTTCAAAAATATAAACTCCTTAAACTTTAAAATAGAATAAAGTGTCTGTTGACACTTTATTCTTCTTCGTCATCTCCTAAAATTTTAATTTTAGATTCTGCTAATTCTTCTACAGCAATTGACAATGGTTTCATACCTTCAGCGTCCTTGTCTAAAAGTGGCTGGTCACCTGCTATAATCTGTCTTGCTCTCTTTGATGTAGCCATAACAATTGAATATCTGCTCTGTACAACCGGCTGTTCACCGTCCTCTACATCACTATTAGCTACTGCCATTAAATCTGAATATGATGGGTGTAACATTTTTATCTCCTTTCGGCGAATTTTAATATTTCGCTTTTTATTTGATTAACAAAATCCATGTCTAGAGACTGAGGATTGTTGTTATTTTTTATATTTTCAATGTGTTTTGCACATTTTTCTACTTCATCATTTAATACGAAATAGTCGTATTTTTCCATATTATCAGTTTCTTCTGCCGCCTTTTGCAAACGGTCATTAATAACTTCTTCTGTTTCAGTATTACGACCGACCAATCTGTTTCTAAGTTCATCAGCACTCGGTGGCAATATAAAAATCAAAATTGCTTCGGGCATATTTTTCTTTACCTGCAAAGCACCCTTTGTTTCAATTTCTAATATTACATCATTTCCACTGTTAAGATTTGTTTCTACAAATTCTCTTGGTGTTCCGTAATAATGATCAACATATCCGGCATATTCTAAAAGTTTGTTTTCATTAATCATCGTTTCAAACTGTTCATTTGAAATATAATGATAATGAACTCCTGGGATTTCATTTGGTCTTGGTTCTCTTGTTGTTACTGAAACCGAAACCTTATAAGTATCCTTATGTTCCTTTAGATACTTAACTACAGTACCTTTTCCAACACCGGAAAAACCGGAAATTACTAATAATTTACCTTTTTTCATAATACACACTCTTTTATTCTATATTTTGTATTTGTTCTCTGACTTTTTCAATGTCAGTTTTTAACATAATTGCATGGTCTGATATTTCAGGATCACTTGTTTTGGACAATGTAGTGTTAGCTTCTCTGTTCATTTCCTGTGCAATAAAATCAAGTCTTCTTCCAACAGTTCCGCCTTTTAGCAAATCTTCGCGCATTGCCTTAATATGACTATCTAGTCTTACAAGCTCCTCGTCAACGCATACTTTATCAGCAAAAACTGTAACTTCCTGAGCAATTCGTGATTCATCAATTTGACTGTCTTCTAACAGTTCATGAATCTTATTTGTAATCTTTTCCTTATATTCAGCAACAATAACCGGAGATTTTTCTGTAATAAACTTAACATTTTCAATCATACCATCAAGTTTTGAAATCAAATCAACCTGTAAACGTCTTCCTTCTTCTTCCCTTGTTTCGATTAGTTTAAGAACTGCCTCGTCTATTGCTTTAATTACTAAAGCTTCAATTGTCTCTTCATCATCCTGTGCATTTTCTATTGTAACTACATCAGGGCTTCTCATTATGTAACTTGTTTTTACGTCATTTTCTAACCCAAGTTCCCTGCTGATTTGTTCATAACAATCAAAATATTCTTTTGCAAGCATTGAATTGTATCTTATGCATTCGTCACCTTTGCCCAGGTTTTCATAGGAAATAAATACATCAACCTTTCCTCTGCTAACAAATTTTTTCATTTCATTACGAACATTTCCTTCAAGGAAATTTAATTTTCTAGGTACCTTTATACCTAATTCCAAATATCTATGATTAACAGATTTCATTTCAACGGTGACCTTTCTATCACCTTCAGAAACTTCAGCTCTGCCAAATCCTGTCATACTTTTTAGCATCTTTCCTCCTCTGTGTCCATTTATCCACAGTTCTATTTATTATAATTCATATAAACACGACCGTCAAGTTACACTTAAATATAAGTAACACTTTCCCTTTAATACAAATATTATTTTTCAAATACTGCATCTAAATAGGAATATTATTTACTAATAAAATGTAGAAAAATCAAGTACAAGTTTTAATGTTGAATTTTAATAACATAATAATTTGCAAATAACATTAAAAACCTATAAAATAAGTGTGATGTAAAAAAATTTATTTTTTGATTTTAAAGGAGATTATTATATGGCATTTGATGGTATTACCATTTCTGCTTTGGTAGCAGAATTTAATGATAAATTACTTAATGGAAGATTATACAAAATTGCACAGACAGAAAGCGATGAATTATTACTTACAATCAAGAATGGTAAAAATCAATATCGTTTACTGATAAGTGCTAACGCAAGTCTTCCTTTAATATATCTTACAGATAAAAACAAACCGGCTCCTCTTACCGCACCTAATTTTTGTATGCTTCTTAGAAAACATATAAATAATGGACGTATTATTTCAATTACCCAGCCAGGGCTGGAACGAATTGTTGATTTTGAAATACAGCATTTAGATGAATTAGGCGACATAAAAACCAAACACTTAATCATAGAATTAATGGGTAAGCACAGCAATATTATTTTTGTAAACGAAGGAACCATTTTGGACAGCATTAAGCATGTTAATTCAATTATGAGTTCAGTCAGACAGGTTCTACCGGGAAAAGAATATTTCATTCCTCATACCTCTGAAAAGCTTAACCCTCTTGATGTAGAAAAGGAAGTTTTCTTTAAAACAGTTTTTTCAAAGCCTATGCCTTTGTCAAAAGCTATTTATACATCTTTTACAGGTATCAGTCCTACTATTGCTGAAAACATTTGTTATGAGGGCAAATTTGATTCATCAATGCCTGCTAATGTTTTAGAACATGGGGACCAGAACATCGTTTGGATGTATTTTTATCAGCTAATTAACAAAGTTAAAAATTGTGATTTTATACCTACGATTTACGAAAAAAACGGAAAACCTGAGGAATATGGTGTAACCATTTTGTCAACTTACAGTGACTGCACAACAACATCCTTTGAAAGTATAAGCACTTTACTTGAAACATATTATTCTAAAAAGAACTTATACACAAGAATGAGACAGAAATCTGTAGATTTAAGAAAAATTGTAACTAATGCTCTAGAGCGAGATAACAAAAAATACAACATACAGTTAAAACAGTTAAAGGACACAGAAAAAAAAGACAAATTCAAAGAATATGGCGACCTTTTAACAACTTATGGCTACTCAATAAAAGAAGGTTCTAAAGAATTTGAAACTGTCAACTACTATAATGGTGAAACAGTTAAAATCACTTTAGATCCTACTATTTCGCCTATTGAAAACGCAAAAAAATATTTTAATAAATATTCAAAATTAAAGCGAACCAGCGAGGCCTTGGAAACAATTATAGTCGAAACAAAAAATTCAATTGACTATCTTGAGTCAATTAACGTTGCAATAGACATGGCAACTACTGAAGATGACTTAAAAGCAATAAACGAAGAATTGGTTCAGACAGGTTTTATAAAGAAAAAACATACCAATAAGAAAGCTAAAAATAATAGCAAACCTTTACACTTTATTTCATCAGATGGCTTTGATATATACGTTGGCAAAAATAATATTCAAAATGAACATCTTACTTTTAAAGTTGCAACCGGAAATGACTGGTGGTTCCACAGCAAATCCTTTCCTGGCTCACATGTAATTGTAAAATGCAACAATCAGGAATTGCCTGATAACACTTTTGAAGAGGCCGCAAGACTTGCAGCTTTCTATTCCAAAGGTTCAAACCAGGATAAAGTTGAAATAGACTATATTCAGAAAAAGCATGTAAAGAAAGTTGCCGGTGCAATGCCGGGATTTGTTATTTATCATACCAATTATTCCATGATTGCGGAGCCTAATATCGACAATATAAAAGAGATCTAAAGTAAGGCAAAATATCGACAATATAAATGTAGCTAAATATTGCTAAATATTAACACTCTAAACTAAAAATAAAATATTAATTCTAAAAGAAGGTACTTAAAAAGCAGAGCCATAAAAGCTCTGCTTTTTATAGTTAATAGAAATTCCTTAAGATTCCCTATTATAAATTATAAACTTATATAAACGTTCTACTATTATCCGATTAATTCGTCATATAATTTTTCGTATTTCTTAGCTGATGTATTCCATGAATAATCTACTTCCATGGCTCTATCCACCATCTTATTCCAATCGCGCTTCTTATCATAATAAATATGCTCTGCATATCTAACAGTTCCCATCATCTCATGTGCGTTATAATTCTTAAATGAGAATCCAGTACCTGTATTTTCATATTCATTATAAGGTTCTACTGTATCTTTCAAGCCACCTGTTTCCCTAACAATAGGTAATGTACCGTATCTCATGCTCATTAACTGACTTAATCCACATGGTTCAAACAATGATGGCATTAAGAAAGCATCACAGGCTGCATATATTTTATGAGAAAGTTCTTCAGAATAATATATATTAGCAGAAACATCTTTTCCATATTTCCAGTCAAAATGTCTGAACATATTCTCATATCTTTCTTCACCTGTACCAAGAATAACAAACTGAAGTTCATCCTGACACATTTCATCCATAACACAGGATACCAAATCTAAACCTTTTTGGTCTGTAAGTCTGCTTACCAAACCTATCATCATCTTCTTAGGATTTACTTCCAAGCCTAACTCTTTCTGTAAAGCTGTTTTATTCTTAACTTTTTCTCTTCGGAAATTATCTTTGCTGAAATTCTTTGCAATTAATTTGTCTGTAGCCGGATTATATTCATCATAATCAATACCATTTACAATACCTCTAAGACAATTAGATCTTGCTCTCATTAATCCATCAAGACCTTCTCCAAAGAAAGGTGTTTTTATTTCTTCTGCATAAGTATCACTAACTGTAGTAACCATATCTGCATATACAATACCACCCTTAAGGTAATTACCATTATCGTAATCTTTTAACTTATCTGATGTGAAATAATAATCAGATAAACCTGCTAAATCCTTGATTGTATCAATATCCCAAACACCCTGGAACTTTAAGTTATGTATAGTCATAATAGACTTAATGCCCTGATAGAATTCTCCATTGGCAAAACTGTCTTTCAAATAAACAGGAATTAAACCTGTATGATAATCATGGCAATGTATAATATCCGGTCTGAAATCTATTACTGGAAGAGCCGATAATACTGCTCTTGAAAAGAAAGCAAACTTCTCTAAATCATATCTTGGATCACTGTATGGTCTCTCTCCTGAAAAATAATATTCATTATCAATGAAGTAGAATTTAACTCCTTCATATTCCATTTCCATAATTCCAACGTACTGTCTTCTCCAGCATAAGTCCATATAAAAATGATCAACATAAGTCATTTTTTCTTTCCATTTATGGTCAATACACATATAATTTGGAATCATAACTCTAACATCATATTTTTCTTTGTCAAAACATTTTGGTAAAGAACCTACAACGTCTGCCAATCCCCCTGTTTTAATAAAAGGTACACATTCTGATGCTGCAAATAATATCTTCTTCATATCTTCCTCCTCCAGATTAATTCTTTTGTATTATATGCTTAATTATCTACATTTGTATTCAAGTCTAATCTTATCAGCTATTAATGCTATAAATTCAGAGTTTGTAGGCTTACCTTTTTCTGCATTTATAGTATATCCAAACAACTCATCAATAGTATCCATTCTTCCACGATTCCATGCCACTTCAATAGCATGTCTTATGGCTCTTTCAACTCTGCTGGATGTTGTCTGGAATTTTTTTGCAATTGAAGGATACAATATTTTCGTAATGGAATTAAGCATTTCATTATCATTTACCGACATAATAATTGCTTCCCTTAAATACTGATATCCCTTAATGTGTGCAGGCACTCCAACATCATGAATAATTGATGTAACATCATTTTCAATGTTACGCTCCATAAAATGTTTTCTATCTTCTCCTGCACCAATAATTTTTTTAGTTTCAGGTATTCTCTTGTTGTATGATTTTACACCTTTTACCCTATCTGCTATCATGTTTGTTTCAAATGGTTTTAGTAAATAATACCCTGCGCCATAACCAAATGCATCCTGAATAACATTCTCATTACTAATTGCTGAAGTTATAATGAAAAAAGGCATCTTAATCATTGCACCATCTTCATTAACCTTATTCATTAGCGATAAGCCATCCATCTTTGGCATAATTAAATCTAAAATAACAACATCAGGTGTTGACTTTCTTATTAATTCATAAGCCTCCTGACCATTTTTAGCCTTACCAATAATCTGAATTGCTGTATCTTTTGATAATGCTGAATCTATGTTTTCGATTACTTTTTCATTGTCATCAACAATAATAACAGATATTTTTTCTGAGTTTCCGGTATATGTTTTATTTATATTGCGATTATTTAAGTTCGTGTTCATCATTCCTCCTAATTTTGTCAAAACACAGCACTGTTTAAATTCTTTTGACAAAGAAGATTATAGTTTGTTAGATGAAGATATTCAACTTAAAGAATTCGCATAAAAATCCTTTTTTCGACAATTAAGTTTACATATATTTTTTCACAGTGTTAAAAAATGTAAAAAAGCTTATAAAAACCATATATAAATGTCGATTTTTTTAAAATAATGTCAATATTTTCTTTAGTTAATGTACACTACCATTTTTTCCTTTTCAGCAAGTTCAATTCTATAGCCGTCTCTAAGTTCGTAATATACTTTCGGACGTAGCTGTGTACCATTAACCTTAGTTCCGTTAGTTGAATCATAATCTGCAATACGGTATTTTCCATCCTTACATGAAATAACCACGTGAATCTTGGATATGTAAGTTTCCGGCACAACAATATTTGCATTTTCTCTTCCAATTGTAAACGGAATTCTATTAATCTGATATTTCTTATTATTATAAATAATCATTGCCTGAACTTCATTTTCCACAGACTTTGCAGTAGCCTTCTTTGGAGTTTTGTAATGCTTTGTTGCAGCCAGATTTTCTCCTGACGTCTGATGTTTCTTTCTAAGTTCTAAATTATATTCTGTAAACGGATTAAGAACCATACCGTTTAACTCTTCACATTCATTCATAAAATTATATGCATATGTTGCAGAAACCTTTACAAATGAAAAATTTTCCATATAATCCTCAGGTATCTGTGAATAAGATGTGAATACCGGAAGCAATCTGCTTCTTCCACCATCTTTCACAATGTCAGGTTTCATTGAAACACCCTCTATAGTTTCATATGACAAAGAAGCATCTTCAAAATCACTCTTCATCGCCATAATGATATCTGCTTTTTGCAATAAATCTACAATATCTTTTTTCTTAACCTTCTTTTCAGGTTTTTTGTTATATTTTTTTATCATTTCTTCTATTTTATATACAATTTCTGTATTATTTCTTGCCATTTTAGGTCTCCTTAAATTTGTTTATTTATACATTATACTACATTTTCCGACTTATTTATATATGAAATATTCATTTTTTCTTTTGAAATATTTTTATAAATCAAATTAATTTGCAAGAAACATATTTTCTGCAAATATACCGTATCCTTTTGTAGAGTCGTTGACTAATACATGTGTTACTGCTCCTATTATTTTTCCGTCCTGTTCAATAGGACAACCACTCATGCCCTGAACAATTCCATTTGTCTTTTTTAATAAATTCTTATCGGTAATCTTAACAATCATATTTTTTTCTTTATTTGTTCTATTTACTTTTAAGATTTCTATGTTGTACCAGGTGGCTTTATTGTCCCAAATAAGTTGAATCTTTGCTTTTCCTGTATGCACATTATTTCCTAATGCCATTTCCATTTTTTTTAATTTGTATTTTTTTACAAGATTATATTGTATCTCGCCATTAATACCACAATTATTATTAGACTTTATGGTTCCTAAATAATTTTCATTATTGTATATAATGCTTCCCAGAAGACCACCCGGCTCTCCCTTTTGTCCCTTTTTAATTCCCCAAATATTTGCATTATAAATAGAACCATTTTTTGAGGACAAAAGCTTACCTGTATCAATGTCACTTATTCCATGGCCTAGGGCAAAATATTTATTCTCATAAATAAAAGACATTGTTCCAATTCCCTGAGAATCATCTCTAACCCAGATGCCAAACATATAATTGCCATTTTTTGCTTTAACAGGCTTTAGTTTCACTAACTTAATTCCACTATTTGATTTTATAGTAAAAACAACCGGTTTATTCTTATTTTCCTTAATCAAATAAACTAATTGTGCCTTATTACTTATTATATGCTCATTAAATTTTATAATATAATCTCCGGATTCAATTTTATCCTTGGCAGGATTTATTTTTTCTCCTTTAACATTTTCAAAACATCCACTACCAATTACCATCACACCCTGAGTTTTTAAATAAAGCCCTATGGGAAGACCAACAGGATAAACATAAGTTTTATCAATAACATTTACTTTTGTGTTTTTTACAGGAAGAATCCCGAAAAGCTTATATTTTCCTGTATAAGAGCCTACTTTTCCCGTAATAATATTATTCTTGCCAGTAAGAGTTATTTTATCCTTTCCGGTAGTTTTATTAATATTTAAAGAAACAGGGATCCCAAATTCATAATTAGCATTATCATTTGAATTAACAAAAATAGTATTTGGAAGATTTTTCTGTACATTCCAAATTACTGAAACAACTATTATTAAAACAGCAATACATATGGATGCAATAATTGTATTTCTATATATTTTTCTCATAACATAACCTCCAAATTACTAATTTCTTTTAATTGAATGCTCATCCCTAGCGGAACGTTTATTTATGAAGCAAGAAATTACAGAGAATTTTCTTACGTCATAAATAAACAAAAGGAAGACTTTCGCCTTCCTTTTTAATATCTCTAATTTTTCAGTTTTAAATCAAGTAACTTTTTGTTCGTTCTGCCATTTCTTTCATTTCTTTTGCATGAGAAATTGCCGCCTCACTAACAGTACCATCACCATTAATTCTAACAAGTTCTTCTATTGACTCATCACCTGATAATTTCTTAATGTTGGTAATTGTACTATTATTTTCCAACTTCTTTTCAATAAGATAATGATTGTCTGCCATAGCAGCTATTTGTGATAAATGAGAAATACATATTACCTGATGATGCCTACTGATGTTTGCCATTTTTTCTGCTACCATAGTGGCTGTTTTACCACTAATACCTGTATCGATTTCATCAAAAATCAAAGTATCTATCTCATCTTCTGAGGCAAGAATTGATTTTATGGCAAGCATAATACGTGAAAGTTCACCACCTGATGCCACCTTATTTAACGGCCTTACAGGCTCTCCCGGATTTGTAGAAATCATAAAATTAACATTATCAAATCCATTATCCGTAATTGTATTACTTCTTTCAATACCTATTTCAAAATTAACAGCCATGAAATTCAAATCTATTAAAGATTTAGTTACCTGTTCCTGTAAAACTAAAGCTGCTTTTTTTCTTTCCTCAGATATGTCCAATGAAATATTTTCCATATCCGAATATGTGGAATCAATTTCGCTTTTAATATTATTTATTTCCTCTTCATAATTAATTAATTCATCTAAATAATTTTGTTTTTCATATTGATATTCAAGGATTTTTTCAATTGAATTACCGTATTTTATTTTTAAATGATTAATTGTATTTAATCTGTTTTCAATTTCGTTAATATAATTAGAATCAAACTCAAGACTTTCTGTATAATCTACAATGTCAGAATCTAAATCCTTACACATAGAGTCAATGTCATAAAGGCACTCTTTAAACTGTGTAATCTTTTCGTCATCAGACTTAACGGAATTAATAAGCGAAATAGCTCTGTTAATTTGCGAACCAACACCATTTTCATTTTCATAACTTATAAGCTGATATATGGACGAAAGTTCCACCGCCACATCCTTTGCGCCTGCCATTTTTTTATAAGCTGTTTCCAAGTCAACATCTTCATTTTCTTTTAAATCAGCCTGTTCTATTTCATCTACTTCAAATTTGGCAAATTCTATTTCTCGGGCTCTTTGTGCTTCATCCATAGAATATTCATCTAATTTTTGTTTTAATTTTTTATAATTATTATTTAATTCTTTTAAATCAGCTAACTTATCTTCTATTTTGTCCTTTGCAAATTTATCTAAAATTTCAAGATGTTTTGCAGGATATAATAATGATTGATGATCATGTTGACCATGTATATCGATTAACATTTCCATAATGGTTTTAAGAGTTTTAACATTAACTGTTTCACCATTAATTTTTGAAACACTTCTGGATTCCGTTATTTTTCTTGAAACAGTAATAATATTGTCATCATCAACAAAAATATCCATATTTCTGATAAAATCGGCTTGTTCTTTTTTCGTTGAAAAAGTCAGCTCTACTAATGCAAAGTCTTCACCGTTTCTAATAATGTCCTTTGAAACCTTATTCCCCAGTGCAATATTAACGGAACCTAAAAGTAATGATTTACCGGCACCGGTTTCTCCTGTAAGCACAATAAGTCCATTAGAAAAATCTACGTCAACCTCTTTAATTAATGCCAGATTTTTTACGTGTAAATTTATTAACATATTTCCTCCTTTATGTGCTTCTCTCCATTTGTCCCACTAAGCAATTATTTCCGTAATAATTCCTTTAACCTTTTTTGCATTTTCCTTACTTGTTATTGCAAGGAAAATCGTGTCATCACCTGCAATACAGCCTACAATCTCATTAATTTCAATTGCATCTATTGCTGCTCCAACTGCCATTGCCATGCCTGCAATTGTCTTAATGACCAAAATGTTCTCTGCGCACTGCATAGAAACAATTCCATCATTTAAAACTCTCATGTATTTACTGTCATGTGTAATTGCCGTATTAACGGGCACAGCATATTTTTGACCACCGTTTACAGATGATGTTTTTATTAAATTAAGTTCTCTTATGTCTCTTGATACTGTTGCCTGAGTTACCTTAAAACCACTTTCAATTAATTTTTTTGCCAGTTCCTCCTGTGTATCAATATCATATTCTCCAATTAAATCTATAATTTTTCTTTGTCTTTTTGATTTCATAATTACCCCTACCTTAATTTAGTTTATCTTTTACTGCCTGTAAGAAGCTGCCTTCATCTAACTTAGCAATCTTTGTTGTTTTTTCAGACTCACTTATACTAATTATATCTCCTGATATAATTTTGAAAACGCCATCTCCATCAAAGGAAATCCTACGATTTTCTTCGTTTGCAATACGACTTTTACCAATTTTAACCTCTATATTATCGTGTCTTGACAAAATAAGACTTCTGTTTGCAAGTGTGTGTGGACATATAGGTGTTAGTATAATCATATTTGAATCAGGTCTTGCAACAGGACCACCTGCCGATAAATTATACGCAGTAGAGCCTGTTGGCGTTGATAAAATTATGCCATCTGCATGATAGTTACCTAATATTTCTTTATTAACGTACACCTGATAGTCAGTAATGGCTAAATCTCCACCTCTATGTATTACAATATCATTTAATACTGTTGATGAGTAAACCTGCTTGCCATCTCTTATAATTCTACCATCAAGCATCATTCGTGACTCAATATTAAAATCATCATTTATTAACTTGTCTAAAGATTCTTTTACATTGTCCGGTGAAATTTCAGCCAGAAAACCAAGTGTTCCTTTATTTACACCAACAAAAACAACATCTAAGTCTATAAAATCCTTTGTGGCATGAAGTAAAGTTCCATCTCCGCCAATGCTGATTATACATTGTGTATCACCTGGTATATCCTTACTTTTAAGAACTTTGTACTCCCCTGTGCTATAATCCACATTATCGATTAGCGCACACTGGCAACCACTTTTTGTAATATAATCTAATATTTTATAAGAAATTTCCAGTTTATTATCTTTTAAACTATTTGTTATAACGCAAAACTTTTTCATGTAATCCTCTATTTATCCAATTCCTGATGTGATTTTTCCACAACCTCTTCAGGTATTATATCTGATAATTTTTCGCCTTGTTCTTTATTTGTATTCTGTAAATATAATAAATATTCGATATTTCCTTCAGGACCTTTCACAGGTGAAAAATCCAAATTAATAATATCAAATCCAATGCTCATGGCAAATATTATAACACTTTCTATAACATCTTTATGAACCTTCTTATCTCTTACAACGCCTTTCTTTCCCACGTTTTCTCTTCCTGCCTCAAATTGTGGTTTAATAAGGCAAATAATCTGACCATTTTCTGTAAGAAGATTTTTTACAGGTAATAAAACTTTTGTAAGTGATATAAATGAAACATCAATTGAGGCAAAATCTATAACATCATCAATATCTTCAGGTGTTACATAACGGATATTTGTTCTATCCATGCATATAACTCTTTCGTCCTGAACCAGTTTCCAGGCAAGCTGTCCATGACCTACATCAACTGAGTAAACTTTTACAGCTCCGTTTTGTAACATACAGTCTGTGAAACCACCTGTTGAAGCACCTACGTCCATACAGATTTTTCCATCTAACTGTACTCCAAAACAATCCATTGCCTTTTCTAACTTTAAGCCCCCACGACTTACATATTTAAGAGTTTTACCTCTTACTTCAATATTAACATCATCCTTAAAAAAAGTTCCAGCCTTGTCCTCTCTTTGATTATCCACAAAAACAATGCCACTCATAATTATTGTTTTTGCTTTTTCTCTTGAAGGTGCCAAACCTCTTTTTACAAGTAAAACATCTAATCTTTCTTTCATTATACTAACTCTTTAACCTTCTCATATATTTTTTTGCTACTAATGCCGATTTTTTCTCTTAATTCATCAACCAAGCCCTGCTCAACAAAACAATCCTCAATTGCCATGATTTTTACATTACAATCTAAACAGTTTTCCTGAACGTATGTGGATACTGCCTCGCCATAACCACCTTTTTTTATAGCTTCTTCCACTACAATAATCTGTTTATGTCTTTTTGCAACATATTCAATCATATCTTTGTCTAATGGTTTTATGAATCTTGCATTTACAATTGTTGGATTAATGTTTTCTTTCATAAGCAAATTATAGGCTTTTTCTACTTCTTCAAACATATTTCCAACTGCGATTATGGCAATATTATAACCGTCATTTACAATTTCACTTTTTCCAAGTTCAACCAGACTAGCCGTTTTTTTCTCTGCCACATAAGCTGTACCTCTAGGAAAACGTATGGCAATAGGACCATTATATTCCATTGCAAATTTCACAGATTCAATTAGTTCCTTTGTATCTTTTGGAGCAATTATTGTTAAATTAGGAATTGCTGACATAAAAGATACATCAAATATTCCCTGATGTGTTTCACCATCCTGACCTACCAGACCTGCCCTGTCAACAATCATTACAACAGGTAAATTTTGAAGACACACATCATGTAGTATCTGATCATAAGCTCTCTGGTAAAAAGATGAATAAATTGAAACAACAGGTTTATAGCCACTAGCTGCAAGTCCTGCCGCAAAAGTTACTGCATGTTCCTCAGCTATACCTACATCAAAAAATCTGTCAGGATATTCTTTTTGAAATCTTGAAAGACCTGTGCCATCAGGCATTGCTGCTGTAATAGCTAATATTTTTTTATTTTTCTTAGCCAATTTAACTAATGTTCTTGAAAAAACTTCTGTGTAAGACATTGTTCCTGCAGATGAAGACTTTACTTCCTCTCCTGTTTCAACATCAAACTTTCCTATACCATGGAATTTTGACGGATTATTTTGCGCAGGTAAATATCCTTTTCCCTTTGTTGTTTTTACATGTATAACAATTGGATGGTCTATTTTTAAGGCATTTTTAAAAATACTAATCATTCCATTAATATCGTGTCCATTAACAGGTCCAATATATGTGATTCCTAAATCGTCAAACAAACCACCTGGTATAATAAAGTTCTTAAGATTATCTTTCGTTTTCTTTACTTTTTTAACTATTTTTTTACCGATTTTTGGAATTTTGCTTAAAGAAGTTTCAACATCTTCCTTCAGGTAATTGTAGTGTTCTCCAACTCTTAACTTATTTAAATAATTTGACATACTGCCAACATTTTGAGAAATAGACATATTGTTGTCATTTAAAATAATCACAAAATTTTTTCCTAAACTTGCAACATTATTAAGAGCTTCCAAAGCCATACCACCGGTAAGTGCTCCATCACCAATAACCGCCACAACCTTATTATTGTTATTATTAAGCTTATTTGCCATAGCCATACCAAGCGCCGCAGATATTGATGTTGAGCTGTGCCCTGTGTCAAAAGAATCAGTGTCGCTTTCGTGTCGTTTTGGAAAACCACTTATACCATCAAGCTGTCTTAATGTATCAAACTGTTCCTTACGACCTGTTAAAATTTTATGTGTGTATGACTGATGACCTACATCCCATACAATTTTATCCTGTGGAAAATTTAAAACTGCATGCAGAGCTATAGTCATATCTACAGTACCTAAATTTGACGCAAGATGACCACCTGTTTTGCTGACTTTTTCTACTAAAAAACTTCTTATTTCTTCAGCCAAAATAGGATATAAATCCTTATCTATTTTTTTTATATCATTTTCTTTATTTATATTATCTAATATTTGTCCCATATTTTTTACGCTTTAGTTTTATTTTTTCCTATTAATTAATTTAATTATTAATTGTTTTAGGAAATCATTATTACCGTTAATATTATCTAAAATTTCAATTGCTTCTTTTGAATATTTTTCAACATCTTTTTTTGATTGTTCTATGCCACAAAAAGAAACGTATGTTGTTTTGTTGTTCTTTTCGTCACTATGAACAGGTTTGCCTAAAACATCTGTTGTACTTGTAATATCCAAAATATCATCCTGTATCTGAAAGGCTATACCAACGTTTTTTGCTATTTTTTCTACATTTAGAATCTCAACTTCATTTGCCCCTGCAAGAATTGCACCTGCCATCATGGAAGCTTCTATTAAAGCTGCCGTTTTCAAATTGTGGATATACATAATTGTATCCATATCCATCTTTTTATTTTCATTTATTACATCAACAGTCTGACCGCCAACCATGCCATAGACGCCTGCTTTCTTTGCAATTACACCCATTGCCTCTGCAGCTTTCATAGGCTCATCACTTTTTATTACAGCCTGAGACATAATCTCATAGGCCATATTAAGAAGACCATCTCCTGCTAATATACCCAAATCCTCACCATACTGTGCATGTGTAGTTTTTTTGCCACGACGATATTCATCATTATCCATTGCAGGTAAATCATCATGTACCAAAGAATAAGTATGAATCATTTCTATCGCTGCCATAAAAGGATAAACATTTGTAACATCGTCTTTAAACAATTTTGCCGTTTCCATTATAAGCATTGGGCGAAGTCTTTTTCCACCTGCTTTAAGACTGTAATTCATTGCTTCAATAATTATTTTCTGTTTGCCTTCTTCTTTTGGAAAATAATTATATATAATATCTTCTACTTCTTTTGTTTTTAACTTTAAGTTTGTATTGAAATCGTTCATAATAACTCCTAAATGTCTATTAAACGTTCTGCTGTGATTCTTCATTTATTATTTTAATTTGTTTTTCAATAGTCTCTATCTGCTGATTGCAGTCTTTTATTATTTTCAAGCCCTGATTATATAATTTAAAAGACTCATCCAATGTAACATCTTCTTTTTGCATTGCTTCAATAATTTTTTCAACTTCATTAAAGTTCTGTTCTATATTTTTTTTATTTTCCATTATAAACTCCTTCAGTTATATCATAGGTTTTTGCTTTTATTTGTCCATCCTTAACAGTCAACATGACATCATCACCTACATTAACCTGTTTTACAGAATTAATTGCTTCGCCCTTATCATTAGCAAAATAAGCAAAGCCTTTTGAAATTTTATTTAAAGGAGATAAACCGTTAAGTTTCTCCGCATATATTGCAAGCATATGCTTTCTGTTAGTGAATAAACTATTAAAAGCATCATTAAGTCTTGTATATAATTCATCTGAATACTGTTTTTTGGTATTTAACTGATTAATTGGATTATATAGATTAAGTTTGGTCTGTATATATTTCAAATTGTTACGTGTGTTTGAAATTTTATTAACCATCTGAGATAGTAACAACTGTTTGTAACGTGTGATATTAAGTAAATATTCATTGTAATCAAATACAGCTATCTCAGCCGCAGCACTTGGAGTTGGTGCCCTTAAGTCTGCCACATAATCAGCAATTGTTGTATCAGTTTCGTGACCTACCGCCGAAATAATAGGTGTATTACAATCGAAAATAGCTTTTGCCACTATTTCCTCATTAAAAGCCCACAAATCTTCAATGGAGCCACCACCACGGCCCACAATAATTACATCTAGAGACAATGAATCTAAATATCTGATACCGTTTACGATATCTATTGCGGCCTCTGCCCCCTGTACAAGACTTGAATATAAATATAACTGCACATAAGGATTTCTTCGCTTTGTAATATTAATAATATCCTGTATTGCAGCACCTGTTTTTGCTGTACAAATTCCAATTTTTAAAGAATACTTAGGAATGGGTTTCTTATACATGTTATCAAAAAGTCCCATTTCACTAAGTTCGTTTTTCAACTGTTCAAAACGCTGATATAGTAGGCCTGCACCCTCTAACGTTATACTTTTTGCATATAACTGATATTTTCCATCTCTTTCAAAGACGTTAACGCTGCCTAAAACAATTACCTTCTGTCCTTCTTCTAATGTGAATTTCAAATTGTTTCTGTTACCCTTAAACATTATGGCTGAAATTACACCTGTCTTATCTTTCAATGTAAAATATATATGACCTGAAGAATGATAAGTTACATTGCTTATTTCTCCCTTAATGCAAATATTAGCCAGCATAAAATCCTGACTAAACATTTGCTTTATATATGTGTTTACCTGACCAACTGTGTATATAGACGGCATATATTATCTCCTAAAATAATTTTGCAAGAACACCATTAATAAATGATGGTGAATCATCTGTTCCGTACTTTTTGGCAAGTTCAACAGCCTGGTCTACGGCAACAGGCTTTGGTATATCATCATCAATATTCATTTCATAGTAAGCTAATCTAAGAATATTAAGGTCAGCTTTTGCCATTCTGTCTGTTTTCCATGATACAGCTACCTTGTCAATTTCTTTATCAATATCATCAATTCTTGAAACTATATCTGTAACACGATTAATTATATATTCTTTATCTTTTTCCTTTATTTCTTTAATTTCGCCTAACTGTTCTAAATTCTCCATGTATAATCTATATTGTTTTTGTAAATCTTCATCCTTATGGAACTCTGTACAATATAACAATTTAAAAACATATTCTCTGATTTCGGCTCTCTTCATATTTCCTCCACATATCTGATTATTAATTATGTTATTACGTTCAAAAAGGGTGTCCTAACAGACACCCTACGTTAATCTAAATTATTTTGATAAAACACTTGAAATGTTTACATTAACATTCTCAACCTTCAAGCCTGTCATATTTTCAACTGTAGTTTTAACTCTGTCCTGTACTTTCTTAGATACTTCAATAATCTTTTCGTTCATTCTGATAATAATTGAAACATCTACCATAACGCTACCTTCAGCCACATCAACTCTAACGCCCTTTGAAAGTTTCTTCATGCCAAGTTTTGCAACAATCTCTGATGTGATATTACCAGCCATACCAACAACACCATCAACTTCTAAAGCTGCCATTGCTGAAATAACTGCAAGTACATCATCACTAATATGAACATCTCCTAATTCTGATTTTTCGTTTATTCTATATGTGTTTCTTACATCTTCCATTTCAAACCTCCTACCTTAAGGATAACCTTATAAACTAACGATAGTATATCATTAATAATATAAATTTACAACCATTTAGGCAAAACAGAAACAGCCATCTGACAGGTACCACATTACCTTCAAATGGCTGTTTTTGTTTTTATAAATTTATTGAAGTTTCACTATCATTTCCATTATTGACTCAATATTTTCAAAATTTTCTTCAATCTTTTCTTCTGAAGGAATTTCGATGTCAAAATTGTTTTCCAGCTCCTCAATAAATTCAATCATTTCCATAGATTCTAAATATTCTACAAGGTTTAAATTATTGTTTTCCACACTAATTCCCGGACTAATCATCTCCAAAATTTCAATAATTTCATCTCTCATTATTCATGCCTCATTCTATAAAATATTTTTTGTTTTGAAAATATACTTTCACGTATATAATTACCATACTATGAAATATAATTCAATTCTTTTTTATGATATATGAAAATAAGAAAAAATTATGCAACTTTTTTGATTATTTTAAACATTTTCCATATTAACGTTTTAATTTCCTATTCAACGTTTTTAAGTGCGTTGTCCATTGGTATCTTCTTAATTTTTTTAAACTGGAAAAATGCAACTATACCATAGCAGACAATTCCTATGATAAACATTTCAACATAAGTTTTTTGTTCCAAATATAAAGTTAGCCAACCATTATAATCTTTCATCATTTCAAAATAAATCTGATCAATAATTTCTGTTGATAAAATAAGGCTTATAATTATTGACAAGCCAACCATCCAGGTTGTTGCTGTTATATAAAGTTTACCGACTTCCCTATTATTGTAGCCTAAAATTTTAACCATTGAGATTGAATTTTTATTCTTCTCAATTATTAATTTTGTTAAAAGATAAATAAGTAAAACAAACAGACAAATTGCAAAAACATTTATAAGATAAAACATATTCCCCATTGAAACGTTTAGCTGTCTGGAGGTTTTGGTCATATCTTTTTCCGTTATTACACTTGCAACATCTTTGTCGTCAATGGACAATTTTTCATTTGAAAAATAGCCTGAAAAATAATTCTTGTCCTTATCAATTAGTGAATTTAGTTTATCTCTTGTCATAAATACTGAAAGACTACCTGGATAATTAATTACTTCGGCTACCTTTATTTTGTATTTTTTACCACTGTATTTATCTTTTAATGTAAAAGTATCACCTTTATTTATTTTATATTTTTCTGATAAGCCATCGGAAATATACATTCCATTTTCTACGTTCTTTTTAAAATATTTACTGTCTTCTTCAATACCATACAGGCTTATATCCTCACTAAGAGAACGTCTGTTAATCTGTAAAGATGTTAAACTGTATTTTTCAGCATCTTTATTTTTTACCTGGACAGAATTCTTTAACACATATTGATTTTTTGCAATCATATTATCTACAATTTCATTTTGATAATGTGTTAATAAAGGATGCATCATCATACCAAATAACAGCATAATATTGGCAAACAAAATACCAACAAATAAAGTTATGTAATTACCTTTGTTTTGTAAAATTATTCTCAAACGGAATCTTGTAATAAATTTAAAGTTTGGTAATTTCAATGCTCTCCTGTTCTTCTTTCTTGTTAAATCCTTTCTGATAAACTTAAGTGGACTTATGGAAAGTTTAGACATTAATGTAATAAAATTAATTACAAGCATAATTATCAAAGGAACAACCGTAGTTAAAATAAACGCTTCTGCATTCCAAATTGTCTTATATTTTGTAAGACTGTAACTTCCATAATACATTCCTGCCGCAACATTTTTAAATATTGTATAGCCCAAAACATTTCCAATAATTGCAGCTATAAGCGAAATTATAATTGGAAGTGCCATATAATGTACTACCAACTGTTTCTTTGAATAGCCCATGGCTCTAAGTGTACCTATGGAAGTTGCTTCATTTACAATTGTATGATTAATTGTAACAGCAAATACAAATGCTAAAATTACAATTAAAATATATAAAAGCACAATCATCATAGAATGATCACTACCTATATCATCGCCTGTAAAATTAATAGCCGAATTAGTATATCTTGGTACATATTCATTAATTTCATTTCCGTTAGCATAAACTACTTTTGATATTTCCTTAACTAACTTGTCCGATTTCTTCTTTTCGTTTTTTTCATTTGCAGGTTCATTATTGTATTTCCATGCATAATCATAAAATGTATTTTTGTCAATGGCATCAAACTGTTCATCTGTAACAATTGCCACGCCGAACAACACAGCATCAAACATAAGATCTGTATTATTTGAAAATAGTGCACTGTAATCTGACAACGCAACTAAACCTGTAACTTTGTATTTTTCTTTTGAAAAACCAACCGTATCGCCTATTTTGATTTTATTGTTATCCGCAAACATTCTATCAAGAGCTATTTCGTTATTTTTCTTAGGAAATTCACCATCCATTATGCAGATTTTATTTACATCTTTTCTGTTTTTAAACAAACGTAAAGTTGCATTTTCACTTCCTGATAGTTTTTTGTCACTTTGTAACTCTTTATAAAAATTTTTATATATTTTTATATTATTTTTTTCTATTTCTTTTTTATCACTATCTGACAAATCATTTTTTAAAACAAAATGACCATTTTCAATATTGTATTTTTCGAAACTGTCATCATAAGTTTTCTTCATACTTGAACCGGCAACAAGGAAACCTGATATGAAACCGATTGTTAATGTCATAAAAAGAAATATTGCTATATATTTTCCAAGTTCACTTTTAAACTCTCTTGGTAATCTTTTCAGTAAAGGACTTCTCATACCAATCACCTCCCTACCAGTCAAGATCTTTAGCAGATATTTTATTTTCATTTTCAACTATTTTTCTTATTTGTCCATCTTTTAATTTAATGATTTTATCTGCCATATTTTTTATTGCATCATTATGTGTAACTATGATAATTGTATTGCCATATTTTTTGTTTACATCTTCAATTAACTGTAAAATATCTTTTGAAGTATTGTAATCGAGAGCTCCCGTTGGCTCATCACATAATAAAATATCAGGATTTTTTACAATAGCTCTTCCAATGGCTGTTCTTTGTTGCTGACCACCGGATAACTGATTTGGTAACTTATTTCTGTGTTCATACAAGCCTAAAGTATTAAGAAGTTCATCAATATCTAAAGGATTGTCACTTAAATATGCACCTACTTCAATATTTTCTTTTACATTCAAATTAGGAATAAGATTATACATTTGAAAAATATAGCCAAGGTGTTTTCTTCTGTAATTCGTTAATTCGCCTTCGCTCATATTTAAAGTTTTTTCTCCATTAATTGCTACATATCCTTCATCGCCGTTATCTATACCTCCTATTATGTTAAGAAGTGTAGATTTACCTGAACCTGAAGGTCCTAACATTACACAGATTTCACCTTTAGCTACATTAAAATCAATTTCTTTTAAAACTTCTACAGAGTTCTCTCCCTGTCCAAAACTTTTCTTTAATTTTTTTACCTCTAAAAACATCTTTATTCCTTTCTTAAAACAATCTTCATTAATACTCACATTAAGTTTTCAATTTATTGCTAAAATCTACAACCTTTTATATTATTGGAGTTTATACTTTATGTTGTATATTTATATAATGGCAATTTGAACCTTTCAATTTTAAATCTTAATCTTATTATCAAAGAAAAAAACTGAATAAGTAACGAACTTTAAATTTCAATTACCTATCCAGTCCTTTTCTAAATCTTAGTGGCAGCCCCTACATTTACTGCAATCTCCACCACATTGGAGAGATTTTCCACTTTTTTTATCCTTTATCATGCTTCTAACTATTAAACACACAATAACTACTAAAACAGCTAAAACAATAAATGTTCCTACTATTCCATTCATAAAACCCTCTCCTTTCAAGTCGGAAATGAAATGCCCAGTTTCATTTCCATATTTCATAATGATTTACACGGCAAGTCTGCCATTTTTATTAATATTTTAAAGTTTTACTTTGTTTATAAGGTCTAAATAATAAGTAAATAAATGCGATTATTATTGCAACGGCAACAATTGCACCAAATCCAAATGTTGCACCTGTAAATAATGAACCAATTTGGAAAATACAAAGTGAAACTAAGTAAGCTAAACCACACTGGTATCCAATTGCAAAGAAGAACCATTTTGTATTGTTCATTTCTCTCTTAATAGCACCCATAGCTGCGAAACATGGAGCACATAATAAGTTGAATACTAAGAATGAGTAAGCTGCAATAGCACTCATGCTATGAGCAAGTGTTCCCCAAACTTCCTGACCGTCTTCTGCGATTTCAGAACCAAATCCGAATAACATACCAAATGTACTAACAACGTTTTCCTTGGCAATAAGACCAGTAACAGCAGCAACTGCCATTTTCCAGTTACCCCATCCAAGAGGTTTGAAGATTAGCGCGATAACACCACCGATTTTTGCTAAAATACTGTCATTTAACTGTGTTTCCATATCAAGCATGCCAAAGTGTCCGTCAAGCCAACCAAAGTTCATTAAGAACCAAAGTAAGATTGTTGAAAGTGTAATAATTGTTCCTGCTTTCTTGATGAATGACCATCCACGTTCCCACATACTTCTTAAAACATTACCTACTGTTGGTAAATGGTATGCTGGAAGTTCCATTACGAATGGTGCAGGATCTCCTGCGAACATCTTAGTTTTCTTTAAAATAATACCTGATACGATAATTGCTGCAACACCTACAAAATATGAACTTGGAGCCACCCACCAGGCACCATCAAATAACGCACCTGCGATCAACGCAATGATTGGTAATTTAGCACCACATGGAATAAATGTAGTTGTCATAATTGTCATTTTTCTATCTCTGTCATTTTCAATTGTTCTTGAAGCCATTACACCAGGAACACCACAACCACTACCAATAAGCATAGGGATAAATGATTTACCTGATAACCCGAATTTTCTAAAAATTCTGTCCATGATGAACGCTACTCTTGCCATGTAACCACAAGATTCAAGTACAGCTAAGAAGAAGAATAATACTAACATCTGTGGAACAAAACCAAGTACAGCACCAACACCGGCTACAATACCATCAAGTATAAGTCCCTGTAACCAGTCAGCACAGTTAAGCGCTACTAACACTTTTTCAATGGCAGGTGGAATAATCTCACCAAACAATACATCATTTGTCCAGTCAGTTACGATTGTACCAACTGTTGTAACTGAAATATAATATACAACAAACATTACAATTGCAAAAATTGGAAGAGCTGCCCATCTGTTAGTAACAATTCTATCAATTTTGTCAGATGTTGTTAATTTTTCTTTGTTTGACTTTGTATAGCATCCTTTAATTATTGAAGATATGTATTCATATCTTTCGTTTGTGATAATACTTTCTGTATCATCATCAAATTCTTTTTCTAATGCTTCAATCTGATTGTTTACATTTGGAACAACCTTTAAGTTTTCTGAAATCTTATCATCTTTTTCTAACAACTTAATTGCAAAGAATCTTTTCTGTGCATCAGGTACTTCTGATGATAAAAGAGCTTCAGTTTCATCAATGATTGTTTCTACTTTTTCATTAAATTTATGTGCGATTTTATTTTCCTTCTTGCTTTCAGCAAGTTTAACTGCTTTGTTTGCAAGTTCTTTAATTCCATTTCCTTTTAAAGCAGATATTTCAACAACTTCACAACCTAACTTTTCGCTAAGTTTGTCAATATGAATCTTATCACCTTTCTTTTCAACGATATCCATCATATTAACAGCCATTATTACAGGAATACCAAGTTCCATAATCTGTGTTGAAAGATATAAGTTTCTTTCTATATTTGTACCATCAACAATATTGATGATTGCATCAGGTACCTCGTTAATAAGATAATTTCTAGCCACAACTTCTTCCAAAGTATATGGTGATAAAGAATAAATACCAGGTAAATCCATAAGCTTAACATCTTTATGTCCCTTTAATTTACCTTCTTTTTTTTCTACTGTTACTCCAGGCCAGTTACCTACAAATTGGTTTGATCCTGTTAGGGCATTAAACAAAGTTGTTTTACCACTATTTGGATTACCAGCCAATGCAATTTTAATCGACATTACTATTTTCCTCCCATTGTTTGTCTTTGCTATCTTTCGTTAGTGTTTTCTAACTGTGTAGTAAAAAAAATTATTCTACTTCAATCATTTCGGCATCTGCTTTTCTTAAAGATAATTCATAACCTCTAACAGTTACTTCTACAGGATCACCAAGTGGTGCAACTTTTCTAACATATACTTCCACGCCTTTAGTTATTCCCATATCCATGATTCTTCTTTTTACAGGGCCGTCGCCAGTAAGTTTTTTAACTTTAACAGTTTGACCTACTGCTACTTCTCTTAACGTTTTCATAAAAAGCTCCTCTCCTTTATGTATTAATTAAACCATTATCTTATTGGCCATATCTTTGCCAATTGCGACTCTGGATTCTTTTACATTAACAATAACGTTGCCTCCAATTTGAGACACAACAGTAACTTTTGCTCCTTGTACAAAACCTAAGTTTTCAAGGAAGCGTCTAGTTTCTTCTTTTCCACCAACTCTTTTTATTTCATTTTCTTCCCCTGAATTCACCATTGTTAAAGGCATCATAAGTTCCTCTTTTCTCTGTTGCTAATTTTTCACTTTAGTTAGTATAGCCTAACTTACATTAGATGTCAATAATATTTTTTCGTCCTTACTAATTTTTGTTTGTTATGTATATTCCTTATTGTAAATATAGCAAAAAAACACAATAATACACAAATTGAATTTTGCCTTATTTTTTGATATAATCATTTTTATAAAAGTGAAAAGGAGCTTATTAATGAAAAGTAATGAATCTTCAGAGATGTATTTAGAAACAATTCTTGTTTTAAGTAAGCGTCTTCCTGTTGTTCGTTCTGTTGATGTTGCTAATGAACTAGGATTTAAAAAATCAAGTGTCAGCATCGCCATGAAACATCTTCGAGAAAACAACTATATAACTGTAACAGATTCCGGTTTTATATATTTAACTGATGACGGAAAAAGTCTTGCGGAAATGATATATGAACGTCATCAGATTTTAACTGAATGTTTTATAAAACTTGGTGTATCTGAAGATGTTGCTACTGAAGATGCATGTAGAATTGAACATGTTATTAGTCAGGAAACAATTGATGCCATAAAAAAACATATGCATAAATAAAGAAAACGATATATGATTCTTCTGTTTTAATAAAGACTTTCATATATCGTTTTTCTTTTTTTATTTTGCCGGTGTAATAGTTATATTGTTAACAGATATATTTGTTTTTCTTTTTATAACATCTTCAATCTGTGCTCTTTTCTCATCACTTACTTCTGTGTCTGATAAAATAACATCTGCCTGATTATCATTTATGGTAACTATAATATCGTTAAATCCTTTTGCTTTAAGCAATGTTTCAATATTGTTTTCCATTTCACTGTTTTCAGTAATTTTAACCATTGATTTAACAGCTTTCTTTTTTTCCTTATCACCTATATCGTTATTGTTAATTACTTCTAACAGTGTTTCTTTGTTTTTAGATCTTGTCTGCTCTCTGTTCAGTTTTGCCTGAACCATATAAGAACTTAATGTGCTTCCATTTGTAAGAACAGCAGCTCCCGGTTCCTCTGTAGTCTCTTCTTCTTTATCCATACTTTCTATGTCTTCATTATTTGTAAGTAAATTATCTTTGGAATAAATTGATTCGTATGTATCATTAGTTACCTTTTTTGATTCATTTTTCTTATCAAGGTTTGCAGAATAATTAAGATATCCTGCCACTGCAATTAACACAGCTAAGAACGTAACAATGAATTGATTTTTCTTTAAGATTTTTTTCATAACTCCTCCTTTTAATCATTACTAATTATAGATATTTTATGAACGGGTATATTAAATAATGCATTAATCATATTTGTTATTTCATTTACTTTTTCAGCATACTTTAGTCCCTTTGCCGTAACTGCCACACCTTCAATTTGCGGATATATTTCTTTTATAATGTAAGGATATTCTTCCTGACTTCCATTAAAGATAACTGTTGAAACTTTAGAAGATTTTTTCTCCCCGGATTCTTGACTTTCCTCTTTATCAACCTGTAAAATTTTTTCATTACCTGATTTGAAAGTAATCATTACATTTACATTTGTAACTCCATCTATACTCTCTATCATATTTATGATTTCTTTTTTAGTTTTGTTCTCATAGCTTTCCTTTGATATGCTTTTTTCTGTGTGTTTGACTGTTTTTTCTTTATTATCTACTTTTTCAAAATATGATGAACCAATTAATAATATGCCTGCAAGTGCCAATAAAATTATTTTTTCTTTTCCTATTTTTTTCAGGTTAGTAAGCTTGTCAATTATTTCCTGTTTCATTTCCATACTTTTCACTTAGCCTCTCTTCTATTTTCTTTTCAAAATCATTTAGCCGGGTGTCTAACTGATTTTTTGCATCTATATTAATATTTTCTGTAATTATTCTATCCACATTAATATCTTTTTTGGTAATCTTAAAAACCGGAGACAAAACAATTAAAATCAAAAGGATGCCCGCAAAAAATTTAATGTACTTTATGTATCTTTTTTCTGGGAAAATATTCGTAATAATTGTAATTACCAACATAAATATACAAATATTTTTAATATAACTATATATAAATTCCATTTTACCCCTTTCCCGTACACATACATATGATAGCAATACTTATTATAAATAAGAGACTGCAACCGGTTATGACTTTTGCAAGCATTCGCATTCCTATGGACATGGAATTAAAACTGGCAACAATTCTACAATCTGCAATAGGCTGAACCAAAGCAGCCACTATTTGCATTAGAAACGAATATAACTGTATTTTAAGAAAGGGTACAGCGCACAAAACAACAATCACTATAATAGCCGTTGCTCCAATTGCATTTTTTATCAGATTGGCAGAGCCTAAAAATATGCCTGTTATTGCATCTGTACTATTTCCAACAACCGGCACACTTCCTATTACCTTTCTTATGGTTTGATTTTTAGTGCTATCAATTGACGGCAAAATAAGAGCCTGTATTATATTCAGTCCTGTTACGATTCCCACAAAAGTTTTCATAAGAAAATTCACTATATTTCCAACCACCACTGCTGTTCTTGACAAAAAGTCTTCCTTTGATATGTTGTTCACTATGCTAACTGCAACATATATTTTAATTAGTGGAATTATTATATGTAGGAAAACAAATTGGGCTACTGATATAATTACCAAACAAAGCTGATAAAAACCTGAAGCAGAAACCTGTCCCATAATTGCTACTGACAAAAAATATGTAGGTACAATTCCATACATAAATTTAAGTAACATCTCAACAAAATCAACAGCAATATTACACAGTTCACTGAAAAGACCAAACATAAATGTAACTGAAACAAGATAACATATAAAAAAACCTGTTTCTGAAACATCGTCCTTTGAAAAAACTTTTGTAAAATTTGTAAAAAAGCACGAGATAATTATTGTTAGGAATAATTGCCAAATAATATTAAACAGATAAGAATTATTTCCAAAAGTCTTATAATATATATTTTTAACTATTTCTCCTAATATAGTAATGACCTTTCCTTTTATAATATTGTTTATAATTTCCTTAACACTTATATCTCTGTTGCCGGACTCTATAAGAATTCTTTGTGGCTCATCAAATTGAAAATCATCCATACTGATAAACGTTTCTTCATTATATGATTTTTCTTTTATATTTTTATCACTACACTTTGCAACATTGTCAACTGACAAAGTAACAGTGATGCACATTATAATTAAAATAATCTTTTTCATAAATCAATTAACCCTAAGATAACATTTTTCCTATTTGTAATATTAACTCTGAAAAAATAGGCAAACTAATGACCAGAATTGATATTTTTCCAAATATCTGAACCTGATTGGATATAGCAACATATCCACAGTCCTTACATATATCTGAAGCAATTTCGCATATAAAGGTTATACCTGTTATTTTTAACAATATTTTAATGTACTCTTTGCTAACATTGGTCAATTCTGATATCTGGTTAAATATATTTATAATGTAAGTAAGTTTTGTAAGCATCATTATAAATATAATTAAACATCCTGTTATGGATAATAATATTCCATATTCGGGTTTAACATTTTTAAACTGAATTCCCAAAACCACCGTGGCAATACTAATAACTCCTACTGCAATCATCTTTTACCTGTCCTTACAACCTGAATAATTTCTTTATTGTTTCAAAAAGCTCATATATGTATGGGACAATCCACGTTAAGACTAATATAAGACCTGCCAGACTTGTCAAAAAAGCCTGTTCCTCTCTACCGCTGTGTTTTAAAATCTGACCTACAACCGACACAATTATACCAACTGCCGCTATTTTAAAAATCATATTTATTTCCATAATTGTTCCTTTCATCTCATATTAATAAAACAGCAATTAGGATTCCTGAAAAGGTTCCCAGGCATTTGTATAATTTACACTTATTATTCTTTTCTTCCTTTAATTGCAAAATCACTTCCTGTATATCATTAATACATTCATCAATGTTACTTAGTTGTGTTTCCCTATCTGTTACACCAAGATTAGTTCCAAAAGTAAGTATTACGTCCGTTTCCTGCTTATCAAATTTAATTTCTTTTTTCAAATATTTGTTAACTGCCATTTTCCAGCTTTCAAATAATGTTTTTTCTTCCATAAAATAAACTTCGCTTACTTTATGATAAAAGTTTTCTATTACATTATTATTTATTTTTATAAGTTCCATTGCCTCAAAAACTGATAAATTATCATATTTAATTTTCCCTTTAAGAATTCTTAAACTTTTCTTAAATGCATCTAAGTTATTTATTTTTGCTATATACTCATTTGCCAGAGCAAAACCCATTAAGCTGCACGCTGTTACAACAATAAGCACTCCAATTACTTTTAAATACATAGGTACTCTCCAATATTTAATATACAAATCTTTTTTTCGAACAAATCTACAAAATCTTTTCCAAGCTTTTTTATTACAGCCGCCTGATTTTTTCCATGGACTGTGGCGATTATAAAAATTCCTGACAAATTAGCATATTCTAACGCCTCAATATCCTGTGCTGTTCCTATTTCATCTACAGCAATTAATGTTGGTGCCATTGACCTTATTGCCATAAGTATCCCCTTTGATTTGGAACAGTTGCTTATAACATCTGTTCTTTTTCCTAAATCCATTGTTGGCACGCCTTTATAACAACCACTGATTTCATTTCGCTCATCAATGACACATAAACTTGTACCAGCGAAATTTTCACTAATTTTATTAACTAAATCTCTAAGTAATGTTGTCTTGCCAAGTCCCGGTGGTGAAATTATTAATGTATTACACAAGTGCTTATTTTTGTATAATTTAGGAAAAATCATTTCACTGCAATTTTTTATATGATGATTTATTCTAAAATTAATAAATCTAATATTTCTAACAATGGGCTTATCATAAATAGTTCCTGCCATATAACCACCAATGCCTACTCTATGGCCGCCTGGAATTGTAATAAACCCTTCAGCCATATTCTGCTCGTATGCGTAGGCAGAATATTCTGTAATCAAATTAAAAGTATCGATAACATCTTTTTCATTACATATAACATCAAGTATAATTTCACCCATACCTGTATTTAAAATTACATTTTTGTTTACTCTGATTCTAATTTCATATATGTTTTTTATTTCATATTTTTCTAAAACTTGTCTTATTTTACAATTAAAATATCTGTATATATTTTCCATTTTTATAATTCTCCTTAAAAAAATATATGAAAGATAAAAAAATATATTCTATTTATTTTTATATGTGTTACAATTAGTGAGATGAAAAAAATAATTAAACAAAAAGGATGGTAACTTATATGAAGAAACTAAAGAAAGCATTAATTGTTTTTCTTGTGCTAGGTCTGTTTTGTAGTCTCGGATATACTTTTTTAGGGATGACAAATCACAAGATTAATACAGTTGCAAAAGGAAATGAAACAACAGCTAATCAAAAACCTAACATAGCTACAACTAATTACAAACTGTTGAAAAGCATAAAGTTAGACAAGTTATCTCTTTCCATAACTAAAGGAAAGAAAGCAATTATCAAAGCCAGCTTAAAATACCAACAGGATTCATCTTCACCAAAAGAACCTGTTGTCTGGGTTAGCAAAAACACTTCCATTGCAAGTGTTAATAGCAAAGGCAAGATTACAGCTTTAAAAGCAGGAACTACATATATTGTCTGCAAAGGTGAAACCGGCAAAATAAAAGCAAGATGCAAAATTGAAGTAAGAGATCCTTACAACAAGATTAAGACTTTAAAATTAACATCTACTTCTTTGCGTGTTGGTAAAAATCAAAAAAGATTTTTAGACTTAAAGACAACTTATGATAAAAATAAAAAATACAAAAATGAACCTGTTGTTTGGATAAGCACAAACAACAAAGTTGTAACAGTAAAAAACGGTGTTATTAAAGGTAAAAAAACAGGTACAGCTTATATTAAGGCTCGTTCTAAATACACAAATGAAACTGCAAAATGCAAAGTTACGGTCGTAAAGAAACTTAAATATGTAGCTTTTACTTTTGATGACGGCCCTGGTGAATACACAGACAAACTTTTATCAGCATTGAAAAAGCACGAAAGCAAAGCTACTTTCTTCGTATTAGGTAATCGTGCTAATTCATTTAAAAAGCAGTTACAAAGAGAATATAATCTTGGCATGGAGATTGGTTCACATACATGGTCACATAAGAACTTAAAGATTTTATCTGAGAAAAATGTTAAGAAAGAAATTTCTTATGCAAGAAATGCAATTAAAAATGTAACCGGAGAATATCCAACATTACTTAGACCACCTTATGGAAATTACAACTCCATAGTTAGCAAGAATGCAAAAGCACCTATGATTTATTGGTCTGTTGATACAGAAGATTGGAAATATCGTAATGTTAAATACATAAAAAATTATGTTATAAATCATGCAGGCGATGGCCAAATTATCTTGTTACATGACATTCATCCAACATCTGTTAACGGATTTATCAAAGCCCTACCGGAGCTTAGAAAAAAAGGTTATGAGCTTGTTACCGTCAGTGAACTTTACAAGATTAAAGGAAAGACCTTGAAGAATGGTATTATGTATTTTGGACCAAATTTTTAAAAGATATTATTTCGAATAAATATTAAATTTTACATTAAATAGAAAATAGAGGTATAAGTCAATTTGTGAACTTACACCTCTATTTTTTATGACTATTTTCATATAACTGTTTACGAATATCCATTCTAATATAAATCAATTATTATCTCTTGTTCTATGTAATCTGCTAAATCATTACAAATTATCAACCACACTATTATTTTATCAGCCACACCATCATTTGTGATATGGCTGATTATTTATTATTCTATAGCTTCTGTAAATCTGTTCTAAAAGAATAACTCTCATTAACTGATGTGGAAATGTCATTTTTGAAAAGCTTAATTTGAAGTCAGCCTGTTTTGATATTGATTCATGTAATCCAAGGGAACCGCCTATTATAAATATAATATGGCTTTTTCCTTCTATTCCTAACTGATTAATTTTCTTTGATAATTCCACTGAATCCAACTGTTTACCAAGGATTTCAAGAGTTATGACAAAAGCCCCTTCCGATATATGCTTGCTAAGTCTTGCTGCTTCTTTTTCTTTTACAATATTGATTTCTGCTTCCGTTGAATTTTCTGTTGTTTTCTCATCAGCAACTTCAATGATATTTAATTTACAATATCTTGATAATCTTTTGCTGTATTCTTTTATGGCATCCACATAAAACTTTTCTTTAATTTTTCCTACTGTTAATAATGTAATTTTCATCTGTATCTCCTTATTTGCAATAGACTTATTGTACTCTATTTGAAAGTAAAAATAAATATCATTTACTTGTTTATAACCATTTAATAGTTTATAATAGTGTTAGTTTATGAATATCAGTTACTTTTTAAGGAGGCACAATATGGAAGATAGCAATTTCGAAAACAACAATACTTCAGATGTGCAGGAAAACAAATTGCCTAAAAGCCTGTACGATTATACAGATAACAAAGTCCATTCCTTTGTACGACTATCAGATAAATATAAGGACATTACATCATCAGCCTTAACAATGCTTATTGTTGGTATCGCAGGAATTATTTTTATGATTTTAGTTTTTGCTGATATTATACCACTTCCAATCAACGCATCTACGGCATGGTTGTTTGATTCTGTAATGGGTGGAATTTTCATTATATTTATTATTGCAGGCATTGTTTCTTTTATGCATGCAAAGCAGGTAAAAATTGATGCTGAAGCCGAAGATAAGTTAATTGAAGAAATTTTAGCTTGGGCAAAAGACAATATTTCAAAAGAGCTTTTAGATGAAGGTTTAGATTTAAGCGAGCCTGAAGAAATATTATATTTTAGTCGTGCTGACAAAATTAAAGATTTATTAATGCATCAGTTTGAAAACGCTGACGAAGCTTTAATTTATGAATACACTGAACAAATTTATCAAAATATTTATGAATAGTGTTTTGAAATTTTTTAGTGGCTTTTCCAATAATTGGAGCAAATATGCATATCCCTAGTGGAATGCTTTTAATGTAACAGAATTTTTTGATAAACATCATAAAAGAGATTGTCTATTTTTAGTAATAGGCAATCTCTTTTTTCGTCTTTTCTCTTATTTACATAATTGCTTCTATGCCACCCTCATCCATTAATTCCTGATTAAACAAAATCTCATCGCAGTTTCCTTTTGCAAAGAAATTACCATCTTTAATAACAACGGCTTCTCTGCAAACCTCTTTTGCAAAGGTTAAGTCATGAGTGGCTATAAGCATTGTATGTGGTAGGGAATTTAAGACATTAATGAGATTACGCCTTGCCTTAGGATCTAAAAAAGCTGTTGGCTCATCTAATAACATAACACTTGGTTTCATTGCCAAAACAGTAGCTAAGGCTGCCATTCTTTTCTCGCCACCTGATAATTTAAGGGCTGTTTTGTTCTTCAAGTGTTCAATATTCAATAATTTCAATCTGTCTTCTACTCTATATTTTACAGACTCTTCATCTAAACCTGCATTTCTAGGACCAAAAGCAATATCATCATATATAGCAGCCATAAATAACTGATCATCAGGATTTTGAAAAAGCATCCCCACCTGCTGTCTTACTTTAACAATGTTTTTTGAGTCCACAACTAAATCATCTATTTTAATTTCTCCTGTACTATCTAATATTCCTTCAATGGCTAACATTAATGTAGACTTACCGGCACCGTTAGCTCCTATTAGTGCAAGTTTTTCCCCGGACTTAACATTCATGGATAAATTATTTATTGCCTTTGTTCCGTCAGGATATTCAACTGTAACATTATTAATTGTAAGCATATTTCTTCCTCTTGTTTTCAAATATAATAGCAAACTCTTAAATACTTAAATTTAAATACTAAAAATTCAACACTAAAAATTCAATACTAAAATGCAAAAGCATTTTCTCTATAATATAACAAAAATCACACTGGACACAGTACATACCAAAAAGAATACTATATCTTTCAATGCAATCTTTTCTTTCTGATATGCAACCTGTTTGCTTCCATAACCTCTGCATTTCATGGCGTTATATATTCTTTCTGCCTTGTTAATGCTTTTTAAAAACAGATTTCCAACAAAGGGACCCATGTGCTTAATATGTGGCCACCTGTATGCCGGATTCTTTAATCTATAGGATACAAGCATTGTTGAAACTTCTTCGGCCAAAACCCCAATATATCTATATATCATTTCCATTAAATTAACGATTAATGGTGGTATATGTAATCTTATTAACTGCTTTGTCAAATCAGAAAACCGCGTTGTAGCAATTAGTATTAATAAAGCCCAAACCGAAAACATAGTTCTAATAATCAAAACAACAAAAGAAATCAAACCATAAGTAATAGCAATTCTTCCAATAAAAAATGCTGTTTCCCTGTTTATAATCAGATTACTTATACCTGTAAAAAGCACAAAAGGCAAAGCAATCATTGTTCTTTTTATAACAATTTTTAAAGGTAATTCTGCTAAGGCTGTAGTGATTATCAAATAAAACAAAAAATATGAAAATCTAAGTAAATCATAACGTCTGACACTAAGTATACAAACAATATAGACAACTGTAACTATCATCTTTATTAATGGATGTATATTATGTATTATAGTATTTTTTATACTTAACTGTTCTAACGAATAAATTTCATTTACTTTACCTCTTATACCACTCATTAAATTTATAGGTTACCCCTTCCGTAACAGCTATCTCCTATTACTTATTTTTCTTTTTCTTAACGTAAGTTATTATTCCACCTGCTCCTAGCGCAAGGCAAAAAGTTATACCCGCTCCTATAATACCTGAAGCCGATGTTCCATTTTCTTTTTGCGACTTAAAATCATAATCAGGCAGTATTGATAATTTTTCCTGAATCTGACTCATTACACTATGCGTTTTATCACTATTTTTAAGTTCTGAAGTACCTGCTGTTTTTTCCATAGACCATTCCAGCCCATCAGGATTAGATGATGCATAAAGAGATAAAAATCCCGCTGTTATAACAGCAACAATACCAATAATCACTGTAACTTTTTTTACAGATACTTTTTTGTCTATTTTTTGTTTAAATAAAGCCGAATTAATTATTTCAGGCCTCATTTTCCAAACAAATAAAACAACTGCAGCTGTTACAATTCCTTCACCTACTCCAATTGCCAGATGAATTGGTAACATTAACGCCACGAATGTTTTAAATGGAAACTCTGTTATCCCTGATAAAAGTGTTTCCATTACAACACCAAAAGCACCTATTTGAAGTGCAACCACAGGTCCTAAAAATGCCGATACTGAAAGTTTTGTTTTGGATATGCTATTTTTCAAAAACATTCTTATAATTGGAAATACTATTAAACATGGAATGACACCCATATTAAAAATATTAGCTCCTAGCGCAAGCAAACCTCCATCAGCAAAAATAAGGCATTGTATAACTAAAACTGATGCAATAGTTAATAAAGCAGGAAATTCTCCAAGTAACATTGCCAGTAAAATTCCACCGCCTATATGACCGCTTGAACCGGTCCCCGGTATAGTAAAATTAATCATCTGGGTTGCAAAAACAAACGCGCCTGACACAGCCATAACCGGTAGTTTTTTTTCAGACAAATCGCTGTCTGTTATTTTCTTTATACCATACGCTGTTGCCCCTGCTGTTACAGCCCACATTGCTACGCCAACTTCAGGTGACAACAAACCATCTGTCATATGCATCTATTAAATCTCCTTTAATATTTCTTTTTTTATTTCTTTTAATGAAAGATTTTTCTCTTTTGCAATTCTAGCCAAATCTTCATATTCTAATTTTTCTTTTGATATTCCATAGCCGTAAGATTCCTTTAATGAAATGTCACCTAATGAACTTTCAATTGTTTTAACATTTCTTGTAAGTCCGTAACGTTTACAAATATACTCTCTAACGCCTAATGTTGTTGTGTATTTAAAAATTAATTTAAGGAACTTTTCCTTGTCTATATTTTTACACATACATGTAATCATTGTTCCCGGGCGATTTTTTTTCATATTAATATTTGTAGTGTACACATCTAAGGCACCATTATTCATTAAAGTTTCTGTAGCAAAACCTATTTCTTCAGCAGTCATGTCATCTATATTACATACCAACTCCAGAACATCATCCATTTTCTGCTCTTCTTCTCCTAAAAAAGCTCTAACGCAATTTGCCACTGGAAAATCTTTATTTCCCATACCGTAGCCTATTTTCTGAGTTTTCATTATAGGCATGGCATCAAAATCATCTGCAAAATATTTAAGTAAAGCTGCCCCTGTTGGTGTACACAACTCACCCTTAATGTTACCTGAATATGAAGGAACCTCTCTTAAAATATACGCTGTAGCAGGTGCCGGCACAGGTAAAATTCCATGAGCACATCTAACATTACCACTGCCTACATGAACAGGTGATACCATTATTCTGTCAGGATTGATTTTGTCAATCAACATACACACACCAACTACATCGGCAATGGCATCCATTGTACCTACTTCATGGAAATGTATCTCTTTGATACTTTTATTATGAGCTTTAGCTTCTGCTTCGCCAATTAAACCATACACATTAACTGCATCTTTTTTCACTTTAGCAGGAATGTCTAACCCATTAATAATCTCTTCAATATGAGAAAGACTACTATGTGAGTGGTGTCCATGACTATGGTCGTGGTCATGTTCATTGTCATGCGTATGCTCGTGCTCGTGCTCATGTTCATGTTCATGTAAATCATTGTTTTCCTGTACGTTAACATCTTCACTTACTTCTTCTTCACCATTAACCATTACTCGCATGTGAGTACCAACAATTCCACATTTTGTGCTTTCTTCTTTTATTAATTTAATGTTAGGTATATTCAAATTATTAAATTCATTTACAAATTCATCTGGTTGGTCAAGTAACTCAACTAAAGTCGCCATAAGCATATCGCCGGCTGCTCCCATATTACATTCCAAATATAATGTTTTCATTTTCATCATCCTTATAAATTATTTTGTTATATGGTTAATCAGACTTGCCATATAGCCTGCTCCAAAACCATTATCAATATTAACAACACTTACACCACTTGCGCATGAATTAAGCATTGAAAGAAGTGGGGTTATACCACCAAAGGCTGCCCCGTAACCTACACTTGTAGGTACGGCAATAACCGGACAATCTGCCAAACCGCCTATAACACTGGCAAGTGCCCCTTCCATGCCTGCAATGGCAATTATGACCTTTGCTTCCATTATTTTATCCACATTTTCAAGCAAACGATGCAAACCCGCCACACCTACGTCATATAATCTTTCAACATGATTTCCTAAAAATTCTGCCGTGAGAGCCGCCTCTTCTGCCACAGGCATATCACTTGTGCCACCTGTTGCAACAACAATTTTGCCTAGGCCATCCTTTTCTACCAAATTTCCAACAATACCAACTTTTGATATTTCATCATAAAAATATGTAACTTCCAAAGCTTCTAAATACTTCTCTACATAATCTGACGCTTCCTTACTCATTCTAGTAATAAGAATATTGCTTTGATTATTTTTTATGAAGCTTTCTGAAATCTTTGCTATTTGGTCAGGTGTTTTACCGGCGCCATAAATCACTTCCCCAACTCCCTGTCGAAGCTTTCTGTGAAAATCAGGCTTGGCAAAACCTAAGTCCTCAAAAGGCTCTTTCTTTAATTCTAATAATGCATCATCTACAGAAATCTTTTTTTCAGCAACTAACTGTAATAATTCCTTTGTATCCATACTAACTCTCTTTTTATTTTTCATTTAAAATTTCGTTCATGCTACCTGTTCTATAGCCCTGTAAATCAAGGGTTACATAGGAAAAGCCGATTTTTTTAAGCAATGTAGCTACTTCTTCCCTGTCATTTACAATAAAATCATTTATTTGTTCAGGAAGAATTTCAATACGGGCAATATTTCCATGGACTCTTACTCTTGATTGTACATAGCCTTTACTAATTATAACATCTTCAGCCTTATCAATCATCATAAGTTTTTCTTCTGTAATCTTTTCACCGTATGCAAATCTTGATGCTAAGCACGCCTTACTTGGCTTATCCCAAGTCTTTAAACCTAAAATTTTAGACAATTCTCTAATTTCTGATTTATATAAATTTGCCTTTTGAAGTGGGCTTTCTACTTTAAGCTCCTCAATAGCTTTTAAGCCCGGTCGGTAATCGCCGTTATCACTCATATTTGAGCCTTCTGCCACATAGGCAATATTATTTTCTTTTGCAAGTTTCTTTATTTCAGAAAAAATTACTTTCTTACAAATATAACATCTGTCAGTTGGATTGTCGGCAAAGCCTTCAATATCCAAAGGATTATAACCACATATTATGTGCTTAATGCCTTCACTCTTACAGAAATCTCTTGCGTCATTAGTTTCTTTTTCAGGAAAAGCCGCCGCATTTAATGTTACGGCTATTGCCTTATCTCCTAATACATCATGAGCAACTTTCAGAAGAAATGTAGAATCTACTCCACTTGAAAATGCTACTGCCACGCTTCCTAATGATTTTAAATATTCTTTTAAATTATTGTATTTAACCTCTAAATCCTTATCCATATTAATCAGTTCCTTCCAATAGACATACTTTTTATTAAACTATTTTATATTTTAAAATATATATAAATCTGTTGCAAATGCCTATATTATATACAATTTTATGCCTAAAAAGCATGAATTAGCTGTAACAATTTCCTATTACGTAAAAAGAAGAAAAGTCATTATTAACAACTTTTCTTCTTTTTATATTTTTATTTTAAAGTAGGAAGATTGGATATATACTGCTTAAATACATTCCAATTTCCTTTTTTTATTTCTGATACATTAATATTATTTTCATTTATAACATTGCCTTCTAAAAGAAATACATCCATTCCTATTTGAGAAGCACACATGTCTTCTGTAACATCGTTTCCAACCATTAAACAATCTTCAGCATCCTTATCAAGAACCTTTAATATATGTTTATAATATTCAATGTTAGGTTTTGCAAAACATGAATTCTCATAAGTAGTTATTAATGAAAAATCATCCTCACATAATCCTGTCCATGACAAGCGTTCTAAAATTGCTACTTCCGGAAATATAGGGTTTGTTGCAACAACTAATGTATAACCTTTTTCTTTTAAAATTTCTATACATTCATTTACTGTTTCAAGAGGGCTTGTAACATATCTTGCTATGGAAAAATCTTCTTTATAAAACTTCGTAATTTCTTTTTGAATCTTACGTTTTTCTTTGGAATCCATTTTTCCACCGCCACCTGTCATGAAGTTAGCAAAAGCTTTCCAAAAGCACTCTTCATTTGTAATAATACCGTCGTTTGCAACCATTGCTTTCACGCCAACCCAAAGCCCGGCAACAATTTTCTTTGAATCAAAATTGGATGATTCCAGTCTACTACTTAAAAGTTTTATGTACATGTCGGTAAATTCTTTCATGTCCATTGGAAGTAATGTTCCATCTAAATCAAATAATACTGTGTTCATTAATATCTAATCCTATTCGTCCCAGTTGTGGTAAACCTGCTGAACATCTTCATCTTCATCTAATCTGTCAATAATAATGTTCATTTTCTTAATAGCTTCTTCGTCTGTTAATGTAACATAATTCTGAGGAATCATTGTTACTTCAGCATTTGCCATCTTAATTCCTTCTTTTTCTAAAGCTTCGCGAACTTCACTGAAAGCATCAGGATTAGTTAAGATTTCATAACTATCTTCTTCATCTGAAAAATCTTCAGCTCCTACATCTAATGCCATCATCATAAGTTCATCAGGATCCATATCACATTCTTCCTTATCAATGATAATCTGTCCTTTCTCGTCAAACATATATGATACACAACCCTGTGTTCCTACATTACCGCCACCTTTTGTGAAACAGTTTCTAACATTTGCTGCTGTTCTGTTTTTATTATCTGTTAAGGCATCAACAATAATAGCTGTACCGTTTGGTCCATATCCTTCATATCTTGCTGTTTCATAATTAACAGCCGCTGCGTTACCTGCAGCTTTCTTAATACCTCTGTCAATTGTATCGTTTGGCATGTTGTTAGCTTTTGCCTTTGCAATAACATCACGTAACTTACTGTTATTGTCCGGATCAGCTCCACCTTCCTTAACTGCTACAGCAATTTCCTTACCGATAATTGTAAAAAGTTTTCCCTTTGCTGCATCATTTTTTTCTTTCTTATGTTTAATATTCGCAAATTTTGAATGTCCTGACATAAAATTCCACTCCTTTGTATTTCTTATTTTACATGCACTCTAAAGTGTAACATTTTATATTTTAATAGTCAACTTGCACATCTATGTATCTAATTCCAGACTAATGCACAATGCCTTATTAATCGTCCCCATCATTTCTTCATCCAAATGACAGACTTTATCTTTTAATCTTTGTTTATCTATAGTCCTTAACTGTTCAAGTAAAATAACCGAATCCTTAATTATATCGCATTTATTTTTGTCTATTCTAATATGAGTTGGCAGTTTTGCCTTTGACATTTTAGATGTAATTGCTGCGACAATAACTGTTGGACTATGTCTGTTTCCTGTATCATTCTGTATAATCAAAACCGGTCTTATACCACCTTGTTCAGAGCCAATAACCGGTCTTAAGTCAGCATAAAAAATATCGCCTCTTTTTATAATCATTTCCACACTCCAAATCTATTATAATAACTATAGTATTCCACTTTTTGGAATGTGTATTCAATTTTATAAATTAAAATTCAAGATTATAATCATCTTCAAAATAATCTTTTGTGCCAACTATTTTTCCATCTTTTAAATAAACTCTTGGCACTCTTTTTCCTAAATCACAAATAAATTCGTAATTAAAAGTACCTGCTTCTTGGGCTAATTTATCAATTAATATTGTTTCGTCCCCATCAGTACCTACTAATGTAACTTTATCGCCAACTTTTACATCCATACCTGTAACATCAACCATAAACTGATCCATGCATACCCTTCCAATGATGTTAGCTTTCTTACCATTAATTAAAACATAGCCTTTGTTGCTTAAGTTTCTTGGATAGCCGTCACCATAACCTACAGGAATTGTTGCAACAGTCATCGGCTTATCAGACACAAAAGTATGACCGTAACTTACACCTCTGCCTGCGGGAATTTCTTTTACATATATTACATGTGAATATATACTCATTGCAGGTTCTAGTTTCATTGCCTCATGGTCCATTTCATCTGATGGATAAAGACCATACATTGAAATTCCTGCTCTTGAAAGGCTTAATGATGTTTCAGGCATTTCCATAATGGCTGCACTGTTAGCGCACTGATGAACCGGTATTTTTACACCATTTGACTCTACTTTTTCCACAAAATCATTAAATTCCTTAAACTGATTGTAAGCTACACTTTTGTCAACATAATCAGCCTTTGCAAAATGAGTAAAAATCGACTCGATTTTTACATTTGGCAGTGCGTCAATGGCTACAATTTCCTTTACAGCTTCATCACTTGGTATATAGCCGATTCTGCTCATACCTGTATCAACTGCTATATCAATATTTACATGTTTATCTAAGCTAATTGCTATATCAGACAATTTCTTAGCATCTTCTATTGAGAAAACTGCCGGTATCATACCTTCCTTAACAACAGTTTCGTAAGTACATTCAGGTGTGTAACCAAGAATAAATATTGGTTTTGTTATTCCATGTCTTCGTAAATTATGTCCTTCGTAAGCTGTAGCAACTGCATAACCATAACAAATATCATCTAATGCTTTTGCAATTGGAACCGCTCCATGTCCATAACCGTCTGTTTTTATTACTGCAACAATTCCTGTTTCCTTTTTCATTTTACATTTCATTAATTCAACATTTCTGTGAATTTTGTCTAAATCAACTGTTGCATAAACTCTAAAATATTTTTTATCCATATCTACTGTTTCCACTTTTTCCACAACCTTTCATTGTCTTCTAATCTTAATTCTAAAAATCGCCGTTGTAAGCTTTTGTAATATTATTACAAATATCTCCTGCCATCATGGATTCCTTACTTGATTCCATGGCTGCCAAATCACCTGCTATTCCATGCAAAAACGTAGCCAGTGCCGGAACTTTTTCAAAATCTGTTTTTGTACCAAGCAAAGCTACCATAATACCTGTTAGAACATCTCCACTTCCTGCTGTGGCCATACCACTATTGCCTGTTAAATTAATATAAGTCCCTTTCTTATTAGCCATAACAGTTCTTGCATCTTTTAAAACAACTGTAGCGCCATATTTATAATTGACTTTTCTTGTATATTTAATTAAATCCTGTGCAATTTCTTTAGCCGGTACTGCAAGGAATCTGCTCATTTCTCCAAGATGAGGTGTTAAAATAACTTTATCATGAAGTTTTTCTTTTATTTCGTTATGTCTTGATATTGTATTAATACCATCAGCATCAATAACTGTAGGTATTTTTGATTCTAACACTTCATTAACAATTTCTGTTTGAACTTCACCGGTTCCCATTCCGGGACCTACTGCTATTACATCGCACCACTTAATTGCTGCCTGTAATGACTTAATATCAAATTTATCAATTGTATAAGTATTAATCATTGCTTCCGGTAAAAGCTTCCCTAAAATATTTCTGTTATTTTCGTGTGTAAATATGCGAACCATACCTGCACCTGTTTTAAAAGCAGCCAAAGCGGACAGTGCCGCGGCACCTGAAATCTCTTTGCTGCCTGCAATAATTAAAACCTTACCGTAATTACCCTTATAAGAATAATTAATTCTTCTTGGCAGATATTTTAAATCTTCTCTTGTAGCATATTTTATAAAATCACTGTTTTCCCATGATTCATATCCAATATCACTTACAATGACTTTCCCACAATAATCTGCTCCCGGATACAATACCGTACCAACTTTATGAAAGCCGAAAGTCACGGTATAGTCTGCCTTAATCGCAACTCCAAGAACTTCTCCTGTACTTCCATCAATGCCTGATGGAATATCCACTGCATAAACCTTTGCCCTTTGATTATTTATATATTCAATGGCATCCTTATACTTACCTTCTACTTCTCTGGATAAACCAACGCCAAAAATTGCATCAACAAAAATATCGCAATCAGCAAAATCTTCAACAATACTTATGCCAAGATTTTCATTTATTCTAAGCTGTGTTTTAAAATCCTTTGTTGCCTTATTAATGTCACCAACAACGCATGTACATGTATTGTAGCCTTTCAAATAAAGCATTCTACATATAGCAAGACCATCTGCCCCGTTATTTCCTACACCGGCTATAACCTGAACAGTTTTTGTTACCGGCTCATTTTCCATAATTAAAGAAGCAACACTTAAGGCCGCTCTTTCCATTAAAACAATTCCCGGAATCCCGATTCTTTCAATTGTTTCAGTGTCAACTTTTTTCATTTCACTGCTTGTAAGAATATTTTTCATAGGCCACTCCTATCTATAAACTCTCCTGTTTATTCTTTTCTGATATTCTATATGTAAGCTTCATTAAACTTTCAGACAAATGAACATTTTCAACTAAAATGTCACCGCCAAAGCCTAAATCTGTATGAGCAAAGTTCCAAAAAGCCTTTACTCCACATTCTACTAATTTTTCAGCAACTTCCTTAGCCGGTCCTTTTGGTAATGTTAACGCAACAATTTCAACATTATTTTCCTTAACATAATCATAAAGTGTAGAAATATCTAAAATTTCCGCATTCTGTGTTTTCTTACCAATTAAATCAGGATTTTTGTCAAACAATGCTGTTATTTCAAAGCCTCTGTTTTTGAAGTTGCCATAATTAGCAATAGCCTGACCTAAATTTCCTGCTCCTACAATAACCATTTTGTGGGGTACATTAAGACCAAGTAACTTTCCTATTTCGTCATAAAGATATTGTACATTATACCCATATCCCTGCTGACCGAAACCACCAAAATTATTTAAGTCCTGTCTAATCTGAGATGCTGTAACATTCATCATCTGACTTAGCTCTTTTGACGAGATTCTTTCGATGTTTTGAGCTTTTAACTCATCTAAATATCTATAATAACGTGGTAGTCTTGAAACTACCGCTTTTGAGATTTTATTCATCACATTCTCCTACCTTATATATATATGGTTAATTATAAGGATATAGCAAAAGATTGTCAAATATTTGTCATTCTATATTTTGTTTTAAATTTCAGCATTTTATGATAAACTAGTTAATTAGTGAAATTCAATTAAACAGGAGGATTCTCATGATATTATCATGTAATCATATAAGCAAATCATACGGTGTTGAAACAATTTTAAATGACTGCTCTTTTTTCATAAATGATAATGAAAAAGCAGCCATTGTTGGAAATAACGGTGCCGGCAAATCTACCATTATGAAGATTATAATGGGGGAACTTTCACCTGATGACGGAAACGTAATTATTGGCAAGGATAAAACTATCGGTTACCTTGCCCAGTATCAGGATTTAGGTTCAGACACTACTATTTACGAAGAAGTAAAATCTGTTAAACAGAACTTAATTGACATGGAACAAAAACTTTTGGAATACGAGAAAGAAATGGCAAAAGTTTCAGGTGATGAACTTTCTAAATTAATAGAAACTTACACTAACCTGGAACATCGTTTTCAGTTATTAAATGGCTATTCATACAAAAGTGAAATTGAGGGTGTAATAAAAGGCCTTGGATTTACGGAAGATGATTTTAATAAGTCTGTTGGTAATCTTTCAGGTGGTCAGAAAACTCGTGTTGCCCTTTGCAAACTTTTGTTAGAAAAACCTGATATTATTATGTTGGACGAGCCTACTAACCACCTTGATTTAAATTCAATTAAATGGTTGGAAACATATTTGCTTAACTATAACGGGGCTGTTTTAATAATCGCCCATGACCGCTACTTTTTAGACAAGATAGTTTCTAAAGTTATAGAAATTGAAAACCATAAAGCACATGTATACAGTGGTAACTATTCTGACTTTGCTGTAAAAAAACAGGAATTAAGAGTTGCCACAATGAATGCCTATTTAAAACAGCAAAGTGAAATCAAACATCAGGAAGAAGTTATTGCCAAACTTCGCTCTTACAAACAGGAAAAATTTTATAAGCGTGCAGAAAGCCGTGAAAAGCAATTAGAAAAAATAGACCTAATTGAAAAGCCTGAAGAGTTAAAAAATAACATGACCATTAAATTGGAGCCTGACATTGTCAGTGGAAACGATGTTTTGTCTGTTGAGAACCTTGAAAAATCTTATAATACTCTTCTTTTTAAGAATATAAGTTTTGAAATAAAACGTGGTGAACATGTAGCAATTATTGGTGATAACGGCACAGGAAAAACCACTATATTAAAAATAATAAACGGCTTAGTTGATGCAGACTCAGGTATGATTAAGTTGGGCAAAAATGTACATATTGGATATTATGACCAGGAACAACACAATCTTACAGATGAAAATACTTTATTTGAAGAAATAGCAAATTCATATCCAAATATGACTAATACAAAAATCCGAAACACTCTGGCTGCTTTTATGTTTACAGGGGAAGATGTTTTCAAGCGTGTATCAGATTTAAGTGGTGGTGAAAAAGGACGCCTTTCCCTTGCCAAATTAATGTTATCGGAAGCTAATCTTATTATTTTGGACGAACCCACAAACCATTTGGATATGGCTTCAAAAGAAATTTTGGAAAATGCAATAAATAATTATACAGGAACAGTTTTGTATGTATCGCACGACAGATATTTTATAAACCAGACTGCCAATCGTATACTTGAATTAACAAACACAAAACTTATTAATTACCTTGGTAACTATGATTATTATGAGGAGAAAAAGGAAGAACTTACTGCAACTTTCGCTCCTAAGGAAGAAAAAGCAAAAGCTGAGAAAACTACTTCCAGCAACAAACAGGATTATTTAGAAAGGAAGGCAGAAGCTGCAAGGATTAGAAAATTGAAAAATGATATCTCAAAAGTAGAAGAAAAAATCAAAAAATACGAAGACCGCTTAAATGAACTTGATGAAATGGTTGCAGATCCAAGTGTTTCAACTAATTCAGCCAAGTTAAATGAAATCGGCAAAGAGCAAAATGAAATCAGTGATAAACTAGATAAGCTTATGGAGGAATGGGAAATTCTTTCTGATCAGTTATAAGAATCACTAAAGATTTTTCTATTACAAAAAGGGGACAAGATTTTCTACTGTTAAGTAGTAATTTGTCCCCTTTCTGTTTTATGTTTGTTTTTTATTTTTTTACTTTTCTTTGCTATAAATCTTAGCGAAATTTAATCTTAATGCATTTGATACAACGCAGAAGCTACTTAAACTCATTGCCGCTGCCCCAAACATGGGATTTAATGTAATTCCAAATGGTATAAACAAACCTATTGCCAAAGGTATGCCTATAACATTGTATATAAATGCCCAGAATAAGTTTTCGTGAATGTTTCTAAGTGCTGCTTTACTTAGCTTTATAGCAGCCGGTACATCCATTAAACTGCTTTTCATTAATACAATATCAGCTGCATCTATTGCTACATCTGTTCCTGCTCCTATGGCAATTCCAATGTCAGCTCTGGTTAGTGCAGGTGCATCATTAATGCCATCACCTACCATAGCAACCTTTCCACCTGATTTAAGCTGTTTGATAACTTCTTCCTTACCATCCGGTAAAACGCCTGCAATTACATCATCAGTTCCAACCTCCTTACTAATTGCATTGGCTGTTCTTTCATTATCACCTGTTACCATTACAACTTTTATGTCCATGTTTTGTAATTCTTTAATTGCCTGAGCGCTATCTTCTTTTATAATATCAGCAACTGCAATAATACCCATTAATTTATTATTCTTTGCAAACAATAATGGTGTTTTACCCTGACTTGCATACTCTTCGGATATTTCTTTGGCTTTTTCATTTAAACCAATAGTTTCATCCATATATTTAATACTACCGCCTAATAACTTTTCACCATTTAATGTGCCTGTTAAGCCATTACCCGTTAAAGCCAGAAAATCAGTTATTTCTTCTGAAATTATACCGTCACCTTCTGCTCTTTCCACAACAGCTTTTGCCAAAGGATGCTCACTGTTTATTTCAAGACTGTATGCCATTTGAAGTAATTCATTATCAGTAATTCCTTCCATTGGATAAATGTCTGTAACCTTTGGAGTTCCTGCAGTAATTGTGCCGGTTTTATCTAATGCTATAACATTGATTTTTCCTGTTTCTTCTAATGCTACTGCGTTTTTAAATAAAATCCCGTTTTTTGCACCCTTACCGTTTCCAACCATAATGGCAACAGGTGTGGCAAGTCCTAATGCACATGGGCAGCTTATAACTAAAACTGAAATTCCTCTAGCCAGTGCGAAACCTATTTCTTTTCCAAGTATTAGCCAGCCAATCATTGTAACAATTGCAATTAAAATAACTGCCGGTACGAATATACCTGAAATTTTATCAGCAACTTTTGCAATTGGTGCCTTTGTTGCCGCAGCATCGCTTACCATTTGAATAATTTGAGATAAAGTTGTATCTTCACCAACCTTGGTTGCTTTACATTTTAACAAACCTGACTGATTAATTGTTGCCCCATAAACCATACTGTTTTCTTCTTTGTCAACAGGAATACTTTCTCCTGTTAAGGCAGATTCATTTACTGCACTATGACCTTCTATTACAACTCCATCAACGGGTATGTTTTCTCCTGGTCTTACAACAAATACATCGTCCTTTAAAACTTCTGATGCATTAATATTTATTTCCTTACCGTCACGTATAACATTTGCTGTTTTTGGAACAAGTTTCATTAAGCTTTTTAATGCATCCGTAGTCTTACCTTTAGAGTGAGATTCAAGCATTTTTCCAACTGTAATTAATGTTAAAATCATTGCTGCCGATTCGAAATACAATTCCATCATATATTTCATAACCAACGCCTCATCGCCTTTAACCTGTGCAGATGTCATTAAAAATAATGATACTGTACTATAACCAAAAGCTGCCGATGAACCTAACGCCACAAGGGTGTCCATATTAGGTGCTAACTGAAACAGGCTTTTGTAACCTGAAATAAAAAACTGTTGATTAATAACCATAATAATTATTGTAAGTAACATCTGAGTTAAACCCATTGCAACATGGTTGTTGTAATAGAACGAAGGCAGTGGCCAATTCCACATCATGTGACCCATTGAAAAATACATTAAAATAATTAAAAAGAATAAAGACCATATTAATCTTTTCTTTAAAACAGGTGTATCCTTGTCTTCAAGAGAATCATCGATTTCTTCTACAGCTTTTTCACTTTTGTCTTTCTTTTTAACTGATGCTCCATAGCCTGCCTTTTTTATAGCTTTAATTATTTCCTTGTCACTAACATCACCTTCAACCCCTAAGGAGTTTGTTAGCAGACTAACAGAACAGGACGTCACTCCCTCTACTTTTGATACAGCCTTTTCTACCCTGGCACTGCAGGCTGCGCAGTGCATTCCTGTAACATTATATTGTTTCATTATATTTACCTGATATGCCTGCCCTATTTTGACCACAACATACCTTTTCCTTTCATTTTTCACCTTTATATTATACCCCCTAGGGGTATTTGTCAAGTTTATATTTGACACTCTCATTTTCCTTTTATATACTATTTATAATTATGTAAAATTTTATACTTTTTTAGTATAACTTTGTAAAGGTAGGTATTGTATATGTCAGATAATTGTTGTAGCTGTCACACTAAACACAGAAGTGATGATGAAAGGAAAAAATTAATTAACAGATTAAGTCGTATTGAGGGACAAATCAGAGGCATAAAAGGTATGGTTGAAAATGACACTTATTGTGTTGACATTCTTGTACAGTCCTCTGCTGTATCTGCAGCTTTAACGGCTTTCAATAAAGAACTTTTAAACAATCATATTAGAACATGTATTGTTGACGACATTAGAAATGGTGAAGATGAAAAGGTTGAAGAGCTACTTGCCCTTCTCCAGAAAATCATTAAATAATTTAACTACATTTTATGTCACTTTGCATTCTAAAATTATTTTAAGTAATGGTGATTTAGTAAGAAATTCTAAAAAAGTTTCATTTAAAGCAAAAATAAGACAGTGAGCGTTGCTGTCTTATTTTTTGTGTAGTTTTTGTATGGAATTTTTTAAATTTTGCAAAATTCATTTCGTATTTTCCATTATATTTCAAAGGACCTTCTAGGGGATTTCTTCTATTTACTACTTTATCAAAGGAATAATTCATAATGCCTCCAAATATTTTTTTGCTTACATTAAGCTAGTCTTTTTATCCAGAAATAACAAATACTTTAATTCATAAGCTAAATATGCCTCTAAAACATGATAATTTTATCTTTTAATCCTGTTAAATTAATGTCTTTTATTGTATTTTAAGTGATTTTATCTTATACTATATATATTGATTTTAACGGATAAGGAGACAGTATTATGGATAACAAAAAAGTAGTTGTTGCCCTTGGAAGAAACGCATTTAGCGAGTCATTTCCAAAGCAGCAGGAAAGAGTTAAAGCCGCTGCAAAAGCTATTGCAGATTTAGTTGAAGAAAAATATGAAGTGATCATCACTCATAGTAACGGACCACAGGTAGGAATGATTCAGACAGCCATGACTGAATATTCAAGACTTGACGAAAACAGAACTGTTGCACCAATGTCAATTTGTGGTGCTATGAGTCAGGGATATATTGGTTTTGATTTACAGAATGCCATTCGTACAGAATTATTATCACGTGGCATTTACAAACCTGTAAGTACAATTATTACACAGGTTAGAGTTGATCCTTTTGACAAGGCATTTAACGCACCTTCAAAAGTTATTGGTCGTTTAATGACTAAGGAAGAAGCTGATAACGAAAAGAAAAAAGGAAACTACGTTGAATATGAAGAAGGCGAAGACGGCTACAGAAGAATTATTGCAAGTCCAAAGCCAATTGATATTTACGAAATTGATGCCATTAAAGCTTTAGTTGATGCTCACCAGTTAGTTATAGCAGCAGGTGGCGGCGGTATCCCTGTTTTACAGCAGCGTACAGGTTTAAAGGGCGCCAGCGGTATCATTGAAAAAGATTACACAGCAGCAAAACTTGCAGACATGTTAGACGCTTCTACTCTTATGATTCTTACATCAAGCGACTATCTTACAATTGAAAAAGACGGTCACACAGAAGAATTAAAAGAACTTACTGCTTCTGATGCAGAGAAATTAATTGAAGAAGGCTATTTTGATCCTGTAACTTCACTTCCCAAGATTGATGCGTCATTATCATTTGTTCAGGCCGGTAAAGGACGTGAAGCAATTATCACAAATCTTTCAAAAGCTAAAGAAGGCATTCGTGGAAAAATTGGTACAATAATCAAATAAATTCATAGAACAAAAAATACTCTCATTACTATTTTGTAACGAGAGTATTTTTTGTTCTATAGAAGCTTAAAAGTGGTCATTCACAAATTAACGAAAGCACGCTCCCGCTGCCAAACGCTGGTAGCGGTTCTATCAAGCCAGCTACGCTGCCTTAATGAACCAACCGCGTTAGAGCACTTTCTTTTAATATTGTGAATGACCACTTTTATTTACTAGAAGGCCCTAAAAAACACTTTATTATTTTATACTTCTTATACTTCTGTCATGTTGTACAAATCGTAATATATGCCTTTTTTATTTATTAGTTCATTATGAGTTCCCTGCTCTTCTATACCATTTTCGGTTAGAACAAGGATTTTTTCAGCATTTCTAATAGTTGATAGTCTATGGGCAATTACAAGAGTTGTTCTGTTCTTTGCAAGTTTCTCCATTGACTCCTGAACTACTTTTTCACTTTCGTTATCAAGGGCTGATGTTGCCTCATCAAAAATTAGAATTGGTGGATTTTTAAGAAATACTCTTGCTATTGATAATCTCTGTTTTTGACCACCTGAAAGTTTAATACCTCGTTGTCCAATGTCTGTGTCGAAACCATTTGGCAGTGACATTATAAAGTCGTATGCATTTGCCTCTTTTGCAGCAGCAATTACTTCTTCTTTTGTTGCCGTAGGCTTACCATATTTAATATTTTCATAAATTGTACCGGCAAAAAGGTAAACATCCTGTTGTACCATACCAATATTGTTTCTAAGAGATTTTAATTTCACATTTCTTATATCTTCATCATCAACAGATATACTTCCTTTTGTTACATCATAAAATCTCGGTATAAGATTACACAGTGTTGTTTTGCCTGCACCTGACGAACCTACTAAGGCAATATAGGAGCCTGCCGGAATTTCAAGATTAATGTGCCTTAAAACTCTATGATCATTATCATTATATCTAAAAGATACATCATCAAATTTAATATTCCCTACAACATTTGTCAGTTCCTTAGCCCCCTCTTTATCTTTAATTTCAGGTTCCATATCCAGAATCTGTCTGAATCTTTCATAGCCGGAATATCCATTTTGGAACTGCTCTGTAAAATCAATCAATGTTTTAACAGGATCAGTAAAAATATTTATATAAAGAAGGAAGGTTACAAAATCAGTTACATTAACCATATTTTTTGTAAACATAATGCCACCTGCAACTATAACCACCAAGTTAATCATGGTATTAAAACCTATTAGACCGGCATTATAACCACCCATGTATTTATAGTTGTTTTTCTTCGCCTCTAAGAAAGCCTTGTTACCAATTTCGAATTTTTCATTTTCAAGCTGTTCGTTGGCAAAAGATTTTACAACTCTGATACCTGACAAATTATCTTCTATCTGCTCGTTAATGGCTGCTATTTTCTTTCTGTTGATTCTAAATGTTTGCTTCATTTTCTTATTAAAGAAATATGCATAGACAATCATAAATGGAACTAAAGCAAATGCAGCTAATGCAAGTTTTTTATCGATACTTAATAAAATACATAAAGCACCAATAATTTTTATTACTGAAATAGTTACGTTTTCAGGTCCATGATGTAGTAATTCTGTTATGTCAAATAAGTCAGATGTGATTCTGGACATTAACTGACCTACTTTTTGGTCATCAAAGAATGAAAAAGGCATTTTCTGAAAATGTGCAAAAATTTCTGCTCTCATGTCATATTCTATTTTTGCCCCCATTACATGCCCATAATTTGATATAAAATAATTACAGTAAATTTGAATTATTATTAATACAAAAACAGCTATTGCAATGTACAAAATTTGCTTAAATGCCTGTTGTGGGTTCATATGCACAACTTTTGAAGTAATATATCTAACTACCAAAGGTATTATCAGAGCTACTATAGATGCTATAATTGCAAAAAAAGTATCTGCAAAAAACACTCTTTTGTACGGTTTATAGTAGCTAATCATTTTCTTAAGATTTTCTTTCATAATATTTTCCTCTAAAATATTTTTATATTGCGAAACGCAATTAAACTCCTTTGTCATATAAAATTAATTTATACGGCAAAGGAGTTCTTTTACTTTATTTATTATGTATAATTAGTCCATTAATGATTCTAATGTTTTTCTAATTGCTAAAATAAATTCTTCTGTATTTAATTTCTTCTTGTTTTCTAATGTTGAAATTAAATATAAGTCACCTGTCATTTCACCATTTTCGATTGTGTCGATACAAGCTTTTTCAAGTTTGTCTGCAAATGCCATAAGTTCAGGAAGATTATCAATTTCGCCTCTCTTTCTAAGAGCACCTGACCATGCAAAAATTGTTGCAATAGGGTTTGTTGATGTTTCTTCTCCCTTTAAGTATTTGTAGTAATGTCTCTGAACTGTACCATGAGCAGCTTCATATTCGTAGTATCCCTTTGGTGAAGCAAGTACAGATGTCATCATTGAAAGTGAACCAAATGCTGTAGCAACCATGTCTGACATAACGTCACCATCATAGTTCTTACAAGCCCAAATATATCCACCTTCTGATCTCATAACACGTGCTACTGCATCATCGATAAGTGTATAGAAATATTCGATTCCTGCAGCATCAAATTTTTCTTTATATTCAGCTTCAAAAATATCATTAAATATATCCTTGAATGTATGGTCATACTTCTTTGAAATAGTATCTTTTGTAGCAAACCATAAATCCTGTTTTGTATCAAGGGCAAAATTAAAACAACTTCTTGCAAAGCTTTCAATTGATTCATTAATATTGTGCATACCCTGAATAATACCAGGTGTTTCAAAGTTATGAATTAATTCTCTTGTTTCTTCTCCTGCTTCATTTGTGTATACAAGTTCTGCTTTTCCGGCAGCTGGGATTTTCATTTCAACACCCTTATAAACATCACCGTATGCATGACGTGCAATAGTAATTGGCTTTGTCCAATTCTTTACATAAGGTTCAATACCTTTTACAATAATTGGTGCTCTGAAAACTGTACCATCTAAAATAGCTCTGATAGTTCCGTTAGGACTCTTCCACATTTCCTTTAAATTGTATTCAGGCATTCTTGCTGCATTTGGTGTAATAGTTGCACATTTAACAGCTACTCCGTATTTCTTTGTAGCTTCTGCTGAATCAAAAGTAACCTGATCATTAGTTTCATTTCTGTACTTTAAACCTAAATCATAATACTCTGTCTTTAAATCTACGAATGGTAACAATAACTCATCTTTAATCATTTTCCAAAGAATTCTTGTCATTTCGTCTCCATCCATTTCTACTAATGGAGTAGTCATTTTAATTTTTTCCATCATAAGTCCTCCTAAATCTACTGTGGTATCCTTGTAGATTATATCTAAATTCAACAGGAATGTAAAGTCAAAGAGACTTCACAGTAATCCTTTAAACAAAACATTATTTGTCGCAAAGAATCTTATTTTATTTTTACCCTCTTAACATTACTCCATTTTTTTGAAAGAACTTTTCTACTTCCATACTTTTTATAAGCTTTTACTCTGAAGTAATATTTCTTTTTAGACTTCAATTTTTTAATTGTTACACTTGTTTTAGTAACTAATAAAGAATCTCCATACATGCCCTTTACGCTATCGCATAATAAATTAGGCTTATTTTTCCCTATATTATTTTAAAAATTTCACATACATTAACAAGACCTGCCCCCTGTCTGTTTCTGTCCATAAACATATCCGTTGCACTGCTTTTTAGGATTTTTTTACATTCCGTATTTGTAAGATTATTATTGCAACTTAACATTAAAGCTATAATGCCCGTAATAATTGGTGTAGCCATTGATGTGCCACTTTTCTTCACATACAAATATTTTTTTCTCCACAAATTACAACAACTAATAATATTGTTTGCCGGTGCTACAATGTCAGGTTTTACTATACATTGTTTTGTAGGACCGCGCCCTGAATAGTTGGAAATAATTTTTCCATTAACTTTCATCTGTACATTATCATTTTCTGCACCTACAGTTATAATTTTGCCACAATCTCCAGGCGTGGAAATTGAACTTGGTCCCGGCCCGTTATTACCTGCAGCAGCCACTACTATATAACCTAAATCCCATAAAAGTTCCACTTCTTTTAGCAGTCTTTTGTTTTCATCCTTTTCATTACCCAAAGTACCAAAAGAAATGTTAACAATTTTTATGCCATAACTTTTTCCATTGTCAATAATCCAATGTATACCATCAATTACATTTTCTTCTATTCCTCTACCTGTTTTGTCTAATACTTTTAAAGATACTAAGTTTGATTTTGGAGCAATACCTTTGAACACACCTTTTGACAAATTGCCATTACCACCAATTATTCCTGCCACATGAGTTCCATGACCTTCATCATCATACACTTTGTTTTCTGCTATTTCATCAAAACTTCTTTCCTTTGTAAAATCTTTAAATAGAACAATTCTATTTTCAAAATCAGGATGACCAGCAATTCCACTATCCAAAATTGCTACAACAATATCTTCGCCCATAATTTTCTTTTCATGTATTATATTTATTTTTAATTTATTCCTAACAATATTCATATTAAATCCTAGATTATTTTTTTCTAATTATTTCTAATTTAATATATGCGTATACATTTTAATTGTCTATGGAGATTGCCTTTCCCAAAGTTCATCACGCCCATACTCTCACAATTATGAATAATCATTTTGTAACAATATCTGTAATAAATATTTAGGAGCTATAACATCACAATCATATTAAATAGAACATTAATACTTTTTTGATTTTTTTGTAAACATGACAGGCATTAGGTCATATTATTTAGTGTAAGTAAAAATTTTAGGAGATTTAACATGAGTGATTTAGCAGCAACAAACTGTGGATGCGGATGCGGTAATGATGGAGTAAACAACAACTGCCTTTTCCTTATTCTTATTCTCTTATTCTGCGGTGGATGCGGTAATGGCTGTGGAAACAATGGTTTCTTCGGTGGAAATGACTGCTGTTCAAGCATAATCTGGTTATTTATTTTATTTAGCTGTTGTGGTTGTGGAAACGGAAATTTCTTTGGTGGAAACGGCGGTAATGGTTGCGGTTGTGGCTGTTAGTTAATAATAATGATTATTACGAATATGATTTATTTTGCCTGTTAAACAAATCATTAAACAGTCTAAATTTATATAACGGCAATTTTTTTACTTTGCTTATAATAATTGTTGCCATTGATTAATCTTTGTTAATTATATGGCATAAAATTTACCAATATAATTATGTTTCAATAAACCAAAAGGAGTTACAGTCTTATGTGCAAAAACAGGTATAAACAAACAAAATTTGATTGTATGGTCACTAACGAAACCATGCAGCTTATGAAGGCTGTAATTCCTTACATTGACGGTCCTATAAGTAATCTTCTTGGAATAATGATAAAATTTAAAGAATTGGAAAATGCCTCCTTTATTAATTCCAATATAGCAATAACCACAATGAATGAAAATCATAGTAAATCTACCGAAAACATGCTAAGTGATATTATGGAGTTTATGGATGAGGATACAAAAGAATCTATGGAAAATATTAAATCCATGATGGAAATGATGGATATGTTTAAAGATATGGATACGGCAGATATTTTCCAAACTATGGATGACTTTTCAAGTTCAATTTAATTAAATTAGTAATTTTACGATTAATAATATTATAATGGTATTTTTCAATATAAAACTGAATACTATTTAAAGAATAAAAATAAATAATAAATTTAAGGAGTTTTTATGAGCAACAACAAATGGATGGATGATCCTGTGTTAGATGGCATATCAAAAGAACGTCTGGAAGTTCTTACTAATATTATCGAAGGTGCAAAAGGTATGGAGCCTAAGGATATGTTTACATATTTTATCAGACAATCTAACATGGCTGGAAAACAAGGCATTAATTTCACAAATGCCGAAACCGAATTAATTCTTAATGTACTAAAAGAAGACATGTCACCTGAAGAAATCAAACGTGTTGATATGGTAAAACAAATTGTAAATTCTTTAAGCAAAAAGAGAAAGCACTAAAGGCTTTCTCTCTTTTATATATAGCTTTCAAAATAACAACCGGCTTATTTACCACTGTCATTTTATTTTACTACTAAGTTAATGATTCTTCCCGGAACATAGATTTCTTTTACAATATTTCCGTTAATCTTGTCTGCAATAGCTTCCTTTCCGGCAGCAATTGCATCTTCTTTTGAAATATCAGCAGGCACTTCAATAACTTCTTTTGTCTTTCCGTTAATCTGAACAGGAATCTTGATTTCATCATCTTTCATTAATTCCTCATCAGCTTCAGGCCATGAATTATTTTCAAATACACTACCTGTATTTCCAAGTTTCTCCCAAAGTTCTTCAGCTATGTGAGGTGCAAATGGAGCAATAAGAGTAGTAAATGTCTGAATAGTTTCTTTATCTACTCCTCCTTCTCTCTTTGCAATCTCGTTTAACTTATTGTTGTATTCCATAAATCCTGAAACAACAGTATTCAAACTAAAGTCTTCAAGACGTTTTGTAATAGTATGAACCATCTGGTGACGAATTTTAATCATTTCCTTTGTAGCATTAACATCTTTTTCGATGCTGTCAGTTGCTAACTTCCAGAATTTTGTGATAAATCTATAAACACCATCAATACCTCTTTCATCCCATTCAGAATCAAGTTCAGGTGGTCCTACGAACATTTCATAAAGTCTTAATGAGTCACAACCGTAATCTCTTACTAAATCATCAGGTGAAACAACGTTACCTTTTGACTTACTCATCTTGATACCATTTTTACCGGTAATCATACCCTGGTTAAATAACTTCTTAAATGGCTCTTCAAAATCAACTACACCTATATCATATAAGAATTTTGTGTAGAATCTTGAATATAATAAATGAAGAACTGCATGTTCAACACCACCGATGTACATATCTACAGGTAAATTATCATGAGCCTTCTGCTTTGAAACAAGTTCTTTATCATTTTTGTTATCTACATATCTTAAGAAATACCATGATGAACCTGCCCACTGAGGCATTGTGTTTGTTTCACGTTTTGCAGGCTTACCACAACATGGACATGTTGTATTTACCCATTCATCAATTGCTGCAAGTGGTGATTCACCTGTACCTGTTGGCTCATAAGATTCAACATCAGGTAATAATAATGGTAACTGATCTTCAGGTACCGGTACAGGACCACAGTCAGGACAATGAATAATTGGAATTGGTTCCCCCCAATATCTCTGTCTTGAGAATACCCAGTCACGTAATTTGTAATTAACAGTTGCTTTACCAAAGCCCTTTTCTTCAATAATGTGAGGAGCTTCCTTCTTAAGAACTGATGATTCCATGCCATTCCATTCGCCTGAATTAATCATAGTACCAACAGCCTCTGTGTAAGCTTCTGTCATGTTTTCAATTTCTTTTCCATCTTTCGCAATAACCTGAATAATTGGTATATCAAATTTCTTTGCGAATTCAAAGTCTCTGTCATCATGTGCAGGTACACACATAATGGCACCTGTTCCATAATCAGCTAATACATAATCTGAAAGCCAGATTGGAACCTTTGCTCCATTAAGTGGGTTAATTGCATAACTACCTGTAAATACACCTGTTTTTTCTTTTCCCTGAAGTCTGTCTACTGATGACTTGTTTGCTGCCATCTGAATGTATTCTTCCACAGCAGCCTTCTGTTCAGGTGTAGCAAGTCCTAATGCTTTTTCATGTTCAGGTGCTAAAACCATAAATGTTGCCCCATGAAGAGTATCTGGTCTTGTTGTATAAACTGTAATAACATCTTCTGTATTTTCAACCTTAAAGTCAACCTCTGCACCATATGACTTACCAATCCAGTCACTCTGCATTTTTTTAACTTTTTCAGGCCAGTCAAGCTTATCTAAATCTGCTAATAATCTGTCAGCATATGCTGTAATCTTTAACATCCACTGATTTAAATTCTTCTTTGTAACTTCTGCTCCACATCTTTCACAGCAGCCGTTTACAACTTCTTCGTTTGCAAGACCTGTTTTACATGAAGGACACCAGTTAATTGGCATCTGCTTCTGATAAGCAAGTCCTTTTTTGAACATCTGAACGAAAATCCACTGTGTCCACTTGTAGAAGTTAGGATCAGTTGTGTTTACTTCCATGTCCCAATCATAAAGTGCAGCGATTTCATTAATCTGTCTTTTGATATTCTTAATATTTGCTGCTGTTGAAATTGATGGGTGTGTTTTCATTTTGATAGCATAGTTTTCAGCTGGTAAACCGAATGCATCCCAGCCCATTGGATGAATAATATGATATCCATGAAGCATCTTATATCTACTCCAAACATCACTAATAACATATCCTCTCCAGTGTCCTACATGAAGTCCTGATCCTGATGGATATGGGAACATGTCAAGACAATAATACTTTGGTTTTGTTTTGTCAGCGTTAATAGGATTTACATCCCAATTATGACGCCATTTTTTCTCAATTTCCTTATGATTATAAGGTGTTGCCATAACTTATTTTCCTCCTAGATTTATATGTAAATTAAACTTAATTGCGCTTATAAGCACTTTAAATAATTACCTTTTATAATTTCAATAAACAGTCCCTAAAAATCATAAATATTAATTATTTCTTCTTAGATGACTTCTTTTTATTTTTGGTTGTTTCAGGCTCAATACCTGCTTTCTTTTTCCTCTGTTGTTCTAATTTCTTATTGACTTTGAAATTCTTCTTTACTGTATCTTCTTTTACTTTTATTTCACAAAGCACCTGACATGAGCCAACATTTCCTGCAAGATCTTTTGCCTTAACAACAACAGGTGTTTTTTCGCTTTCTCGAAGCTGTTCCTTTTCAAGTGTATATACTTTTATTTCACTTGTAGGTTCATTACAGGTTACTGTAGCCTTAACCATGTCTATGATTTTTTGAACATTCTTCTTTGTATTAATATCATTTGGACTTTTACTTTTTACTTCTAATGTAAATACCTGTTTACTACAACTTACTATAGGTGGTGTAGTATCTACCACCTGTACTTTCTGTGAAATGCTGTACTTCTTACCGTCTTTTGACTTGTATTTATATTTCACAGTATAATTTCCAACTGCTGAAGTATCTACTGTATTATGTTTCAATCTTCCGGTAATATCTTTACCCTTTGTTCCAAAGGCTATTAAATTACAGTAATAATTAAACTGATGTCCTTTTTCAACAGTAACTGTCTGAGAACCTTTAACAACAGTACCGTTTTTTATCTTCTTGTAAGGATTGTCCTCACTTGGATCTGTAGGATCCCAGCCACATTTTCCGGATACTTTTACAACCGGTGAAAAAACTAAAGGCAATGTATCTTTTTTCTTGCCTTTTTTTACTGATACCAATGTGTTTTTCTTACAATTTTCAAATATCCAATTAGCGTCATTTGCTGTTAAAACAATATTCTTTCCTGAAGCTTTCTTTTTTCCAATGCTCCTATAAGATGATTTGACCAGTTTGTAATCTTCCTTACCTGAGTATGATGGTGACTGAATCCATACATTCTTATCTAAATATGAATTATACTTGTGCCAACCACTGTATTTATTAAGCCATGTATATTTGGACTTAATTCTAAAATTTCCATTAGGAAGACTCTTTCCAACTGAGCATCTAAAAGACTTAACAGCCACTTTTGTTTTCTTGTCCTTTGAATACTGATAAACAATTACTGCCTTAAGTTTCTTATTTACTTCTATATAATACCTATCTGAAAAAGCTGTCTTTTTATTTTCTGTTTCTTCTTCTACACCTTTTCCTGAAAGTTTACTTGCTTTGTCAGCCTCTGACGTAACCTTATTTTGAATAAACATAAGAGCACCAAAAATAATACCTGCAACAATTAAAATTTCAAGAAGAGTAATAACTGTATTCTTAAATCTTTTTTCTTTGACAATCTTTTTAATATCCAATTTCGTACTCCATTTTATTTTTATACGCAAAAAGCCACCTTAAGCCTATGCATACTAATTTATTATACAACATTGTAAGCATTTTTCAAGGTGACTTTCGTTATATTACTTTATTACTTTTTATTTCTATCTTATTGCATCCTTCATGCTCTTAACATATTCTCCAACATAAGGAACACTTTCTTTTCCATGTTCTGCAACAATTTTTACAATGGCGCTTCCTACAATTGCACCATCTGCATACTGGCAAACATTTTTTGCCTGCTCAGGCTTGGCAATACCAAATCCAATTGCGCAAGGTACATCTGTTGCTTCTTTTACAAGTTTAGTCATTGCTCCTAAATCTGTTGCTATGTTTTGTCTGATACCTGTAACTCCAAGAGATGATACAACATATACAAAACCTTCTGCTGATTTGGCAATTTTTGTAATTCTCTCTTCCGATGTTGGAGCAATAAGTGGTATTAAATCAATGCCTGCTTTATTGCAGAAAGGTACTAGTTCATCTCGTTCTTCGTATGGACAATCAGGTACAATAACACCTGAAATTCCACATTCAACACATCTTGCCATAAACTTTTCTGTTCCATAACGATAAATTACGTTTACATATGTCATAAATACTAAAGGTATATTTACCTGCTCTTTTATTTCCTTTATGGCATCAAACAATTTATCTGTTGTACATCCACCCTGTAATGCCCTTAAATCTGCTTCCTGAATTACAGGTCCTTCTGCTATTGGATCAGAAAATGGAATTCCAACTTCGATGATATCTGCTCCATTCTTTTCCATTTCTATAATTAATTTTTGTGTTATTTCTAAATCAGGATCTCCTCCTGTCACAAAAGCTATGAAAGCTTTTCCATTCTTAAATGCATCACTTACTTTACTCATAAATCTGTACTCCTCTATATCTTGCTATTGCTGCTACGTCCTTGTCGCCACGTCCTGAAACATTTACTACAATAATTTTATCCTTATCAAGTGTCTTTGCATACTTCATTGCATAAGCAATGGCATGTGAACTTTCAATTGCTGGAATTATACCTTCCGTTCTTGATAAATATTCAAAAGCCTCAACTGCTTCCACATCAGTAATTGGAACATATTTTGCTCTTCCAGTATCATGTAAATTTGCATGTTCTGGTCCAATTCCCGGATAATCAAGTCCTGCTGAAATTGAATAAACAGGTGCAATCTGTCCATCATCATTTTGACAGAATAAAGATTTCATTCCATGGAAAATTCCTTCTGTACCATTTGCTATAGTTGCGGCATTTTTAGGATTATCTACACCAAGTCCGGCTGCTTCACATCCAATTAATGCAACATCTTTATCTTCAATAAAATTATAAAATGCACCCATGGCATTTGAGCCACCACCTACACAGGCAATAACTGCATCAGGAAGTCTACCTTCTACTTCCATAATCTGTTCTTTAATCTCCTTACTAATAACGCTCTGGAAATCTCTAACAATTGTTGGAAAAGGATGTGGTCCCATAACTGAACCTAATACATATAATGTATCGTCCATTCTATTTGTCCATTCCCTCATAGCCTCATTTACTGCATCTTTTAATGTCATTGTTCCACTTGTAACAGGATGAACTTTAGCACCTAAAAGTTCCATTCTAAACACATTTAAAGCCTGACGTTCACAGTCTTCTTTTCCCATATAGATTTCACATTCCATATCCATAAGTGCTGCAGCTGTTGCTGTTGCCACACCATGCTGACCTGCTCCTGTTTCTGCAATAACTCTTGTTTTACCCATTTTCTTTGCAAGTAAAACCTGACCTAAAACATTATTAATTTTATGAGAACCTGTATGGTTTAAATCTTCTCTCTTTAAATAGATTTTTGCACCACCTAAATCCTTTGTCATTTTTTCTGCATAATATAATAATGAAGGTCTGCCTGCATAATTATTTAAAAGGTCTGTTAATTCCTTATTAAACTCCGAATCATTTTTGTAATATTTGTAAGCTTCTTCAACTTCATTTACGGCTGTCATTAATGTTTCCGGAACATACTGTCCACCATGTATACCAAATCTTCCTTTACTCATCGTCTTCTCCTTTTAATTGTTGTAACATTTGTTTTTTATTTTCAGCTTTCATAAATGTTTCTCCAATAAGCACACCATTTACGTTAGCTTTTTTTAATCTCTCAATTTCTACGTTGCTTTTAATACCACTTTCAGCAACAAATAAAATATCATCCGGCACAAGCTTTCTTAATCTTTCGCTGTTTCCTATATCCACTGTAAAAGTTTTCAAATCTCTATTATTTACACCGATTATTCTTGAGCCACTTTTTATTGCTTTTTCAATTTCTTCTTCATCATGGGCTTCAACTAATGCTGACATACCAAGACTGTCACAGATTTCTATGTACTTTCTTATTGTGTATTCATCAAGCAATGAACAAATCAAGAGTACAGCAGATGCACCATGAATTTTTCCGTCATATATCATATACTCATCAATAACAAAATCTTTTCTAATTAACGGTATTGATACATTTTCGCTTATTTCTTTTAAAAACTTTTTATCACCTTTAAAATATTCAGGCTCTGTTAGAACTGAAATGCAACTTGCTCCTGCCTTCTCATATTCCTTTGCTATTTTCACATAAGGAAAATCCTCAGCAATAATTCCTTTTGATGGTGAGGCTTTTTTTACTTCACAAATAAAGTTAATACCTTTCTTTGCTAGAGCTTTTTCAAACTCAAAATTCCCTTTTGGCATATTCAAAGCCTTCTCTTTTACTACTTCTAAAGGAATGTTCTTTTTTTCCAATTCAACTCTTTTTCTTGTTGATTGTGCTAGTTTATCTAAAATCATATAACTCCTTTACTTATTGCTTTCTTCTATGTAAGCCTGTAATTTTTCGTATGCTTTTCCGCTGTCAATTGTTTCTCTTGCAATATTAATTGCTTCTTCGTATGTTAAATGGTCATTTTGAACATAAATACAAGCTCCGGCATTTAATAAAACTGCATCTCTCTTTGGTCCCTGAAGTTTTCCACTTAAAATGTCTTTTGTAATCTGAGCGTTTTCAGTTCCGTCTCCCCCTTCCAAATCAGACTTCTTGCAAATTGAAATTCCATAATCTTCAGGATTAATTTCGTAAGATTTTGTTTCACCATTTCTAATTTCACAAACTGTTGTTTTTGTACTAGGTGTAATTTCGTCCATTGTGTCCTGACCAAAGACAACCATACCTTTTTTAACTCCAAGATTTAAAAGTACCTTTGCAATTGGTTCTACTAATTCTTCTTCATAAACACCAATAATTTCCATTGATGCTCCTGCCGGATTAGTTAAAGGTCCTAAAACGTTGAAAATTGTTCTAAGTCCTAAGGCTCCTCTAACAGGACCAACAAATCTCATTGCAGGATGATATTTCTGTGCAAATAAGAAGCAAAAACCAACTTTGTCTAACAACTCTTTGCTCTTTTCAGGTTCTACTGTTATGTTTGCCCCTAAGGCTTCCAAAACATCTGCAGCCCCTGATTTACTTGAAACACCTCTGTTACCATGCTTTGCCACTTTACACCCTGCAGCTGCCGCTACAAATGCTGATGTTGTTGAAATATTAAATGTGTTTGCCTTATCTCCTCCTGTTCCTACAATTTCAATTACATCCATGTCATGTAATAATTTTGTTCCATTATCACGCATACCTCTTGCTGAACCTGATATTTCTTCAATTGTTTCGCCCTTCATTCTAAGCGCTACTAAATAAGCACTAATTAATATATCAGGTGTTTCACCACTCATAATTTCATTCATAACTTCCTTTGCTTCATCAAAAGTTAAGTCCTGTTTATTCACTAATTTCTCTATGGCTTCTTTAATCATACTTAAACCTCCAATTTTTTTGTTTATTGAATTTAATTTCGTATACTTATCTGTAAATAATAATCTTTTTAATTTATTTTTTAATCTTTAAAAAGTTATCTACGATTTTTTCTCCTTCAGGTGTCATAACTGATTCCGGATGAAACTGTAAACCGTAAATTTTATATTTTTTGTGTTGAACAGCCATTATTTCATTGTCACATTCATCAATAGCTATAACTTCCAATTCCTCGGGTATTGTATCAGGATTAGCCGACAACGAATGGTATCTTGCACCTTTAAATGGTGACTCCATCCCCTTAAAAATCGGACTGTCATTTGTAATTGTCATGTTGCTTTGTTTCCCATGCATCAATTGTTTTGCGTAAGTAACCTGTGCACCAAATACCTCACAAATACTCTGATGTCCCAAGCAAACTCCTAAAATTGGATATTCACCCTTAAGCTTTTCTACCACCTCTTCGCATATACCTGCATTTTCCGGCTTTCCAGGTCCCGGAGATAAAATAATATGTGTAGGATTTAATTTTCTAATGTCATCAATTTTATATTCATCATTTCTTACTACCTTATCTTTTCCGTCAGTTAATTTTCCAACTAATTGAACAAGGTTATAAGAAAAACTATCATAATTATCTATTAATAAAACCATTACCTGTTTACCTCACTTCCTCGTTTAATAGCATCAATTACTGCTCCTGCTTTATGAGCACATTCCATATATTCACTTTCAGGTACACTGTCTGCAACAATTCCTGCACCTGCCTGAACATATACTTTATTTCCTTTTTTTATTGCCGTTCTAATTGCAATACATACATCTAGATTTCCTGATAAATCAATATAACCAATTGCACCACCATATACACCTCTTGGTTCTTTTTCTAATTCATCAATAATTTCACAAGCTCTAAATTTTGGTGCACCTGATAATGTGCCTGCTGGTAAAAGTGCTGAAACTGTATCACAACTGTCTTTATCCTCTCTTAACTCTCCACATACAGTTGAAGCAATATGCATTACTTTTGAAAATCTATGAATCTTCATATATTCTTCTAAATAAACACTTCCATATTTTGCAATTCTTCCAATGTCGTTACGTGCCAAATCAACTAACATATTATGTTCTGCTAATTCTTTTTCATCTTTTAAAAGTCCTTCTTCTAATGCTTTATCTTCTTCCTGATTTTTTCCTCTTGGCCTTGTCCCTGCAACAGGAAATGTTGTTAATTTGCCATCTACTAATTTAACCATTGTTTCAGGAGAGGCACCTGCTATCTGCATATCTTCTGACTGGATAAAATACATATAAGGCGAAGGATTAGTAGTTCTTAAAACTCTATAGGCGTTCATTAAACTGCTGTTATATTCAGCTTCAAATCTTCTTGAAATAACGCCCTGAAAAATATCTCCCTCTCTGATATATGCCTTTGTTTTTTCAATCATATTGCAATATTCTTCTTTAGAAACATTACATTTAAAATCTACATTTTCCTGTGCATGATACTCAGGTAATGGACTTTGTTCATTTATAAGTGAAATCATTTTTTCAATTTCAAGTAAAGCTCCGTTATATCCCTGATGACCATCTTTTGACTTCATGTTTGCAATTACTAATATTTTTTGTCTTAAATGATCAAAAGCAATTACCTTGTCAAAAAGCATTAAATGATAATCATCAACATTGCTTTCTTTTAAATTTAATTTAGGTTCAGCATAGCCAATCATTTCGTATCCAAAATATCCAACAAAACCACCGGTAAAAGTTGGCCTTCCTTCAATTTTAGGTGACTTATATTTTTCTAACTGTTTTCTTAGTGCATCCATTGGATCCATTGTTACAGTAGTTTCAATCTCGCCACTTTTCTGGGTTACCTTTCCGTTCTTGCATGTTATGTGCAAAACAGGTTCATAACCTAAAAAAGAATATCTTGCCCATTTTTCTCCACCTTCTACACTTTCAAGCAAGAAAAAGTTTTTACCAAATTCTTCCATTTTTCTTAAAAGTGAAATTGGAGTAATAACATCAGCATATATTTCCTTGCAAATAGGAATCATGCTATAGTCCTTTGTTAATTCTTCGATTTCTTCAAAACTTTGTGTTTTCATATGTTCTCCTCTCGCATATCTGACTGTTTAATTATTTCAGTTAAATAGCGCCTATGATTTCCGGCTGTTAAAGTTGGTCTTCGCTTGTTAGAACAGTTCGATTTCGTACACTTTGTGTACTTTTTGTGTACTTCATCTCACTTGAGCTGACCGCTCAATATTTTCGTATAAGTGAATATTTTTTTATAAGCAAGCTTCAAAAATATTTCTTTTAGAAATTCATCTATGTTTAGAACAGTTCGATTCCGTACACTTTGTGTACTTCATCTCACTTGAGCTGACCGCTCAATGTTTTCGTATAAGTGAATATTTTTTTATAAGCAAGCTTCAAAAAAATATTCACTTATACGAAAACGCTGTTCTAAACAGTAACAAAAAAAGGCCCTGTCTCTTCACGTATATAACGTAAAGGGACAAAAGCCTTATAAATTCAACTTCTGCGGTGCCACCCAAATTAATGTATAACACATTCTCTCAACAGCATACCATCATATGCTTACTCTTTTAACGGTGAGTCTCCGTCAGCGTCTACTACCTAATAATGTGGTTTCAAGCTGCCCTCTTAAGTCCATTCATCGCTGTTAGTTTGTTGTCTCACACCAACCGACAACTCTCTGAAAAACGTCCCATACGACTACTTACTCTTAATCAACGGTTTCACAATACTTTTAAAGTTTAGTCTACTAAAGCGTTAATGTCAACCTACATATTTAATGTATTCTTGATTTATTTTATGCTTTTTATTTCATCAACTGCCTCTTTTAGCTGTTCTAATGCTTTTTTCAATGTTTCTCTTGGACATGCAATATTGATTCTCTGGAAGCCTTCTCCTTCTTTTCCAAAGATATATCCTGAGTCAAGCCACAGTTTGGCTTTTTCAACGATAAACTTTTCAAGTTCTTTGTCCTCAAAACCTAACGCACTACAATCAAGCCAAATCAGATATGTTCCTTCAGATTCAATTAATTTTATCTGTGGTATATTTGTTTCTAGATAATCTCTTAAGAAATTAAGGTTATCTAATAAATATTCTTTCAATTCATTCAGCCATTGTCTACCATATTTATATGCTACCTCGCATGCTACAAGTCCCATTAAATTAACCTGACTGTAACCAACCCTATCCAATTGCTTTAATACTTTTTTTCTAATTTCAAGATTAGGAATAAAAATATTTGAAATTTGAAGTCCTGCAAGATTAAATGTTTTGGTTGGTGCTGTACATGTAATTGTTATATTCTGATATTTTTCATCTAATGATGAAAATACAATATGCTTATTTTCAGGATAAACAAAGTCACTGTGAATTTCATCACTTACAATTTTTACATTGTGTTTTAGACAAATATCTCCTATCTTTTCTAGCTCCCATTTTTTCCAAACTCTACCAACCGGATTATGTGGACTACATAAAATAAATAACTTAACATTATTTTCTATTATTTTCTTTTCAAAATCTTCAAAATCAATTTCATATTTTTTGCCATTTCTAACTAAAGAATTGTTCACTAATTTTCTATTACTATCAATAATTACTTCAGTAAATGGGTAATATACAGGATTTTGAATTAATACACTATCACCTTCATTAGTAAGTGCATTAATTGCCAATACTATGGCAAATACTACACCCGGTGTTTTTATTAGCCATTCTTTTTTTACATGCCAATTAAAATTATCATTATACCAATTGTATACTGCATCAAAATATTCTTCTTTACTTTCACTGTAGCCATATATACCGTGACTTACTGCTTTATTTAATGCCTCAATAATTTCAGGTGAAGTTTGAAAATCCATGTCTGCAACCCATAAAGGTAACAAATTAAATATACTAGGGGGTGGAACCTTCCAACTTAATCACATTGGTGTTATGTGTTCATTTTTAACAACTGTGATTTTTAAATAAGCTTAAATGTAATACATGTACTGACTAAAATCGTTACTTTGTAAATAATCTTTTTCTAAGTCTTCTAATGAAATATTAAGTAATACTTCATCAAGTTTTTCATTTACTTTATCAATTACTGATTCTTCAATAACCTGTTCTGCTATATTGCCCTGGCCTTCATACTCTTTTTCAATCTTATAAGTTCCATCAAGTGCTTCAATAATTGATGCCACAGTAATGTCCTTAGCACTCTGATTTAATAAATATCCACCCTGGGCACCTTTAATACTTTTAATAATTCCATGCCTTCTTAGTCCTGCAAAAACCTGTTCAAGATACTGTAAAGATATATCATTTCTTTCTGCAATACTGCTAAGTTTCACATGACCGTTTTTTGAATTAATAGATAAGTCTATTAATGATATTATTCCATATCTGCTTTTCTTTGATAACTTCATATTACATCTCTTTTCCTTTTTTTAATTAATCCTATATGTTTAGTAGGATATAAAGTATATTACCTTTATTTTATATAAATGTCAACTAAAACATACTATTTTTATATGAATTAAATATTTTAATTATAAAATACTGCTTGCAACACTCCAGATACCAAGTATATACTTTATTGCAAAAAAAAAACAGGAGATTAATTGCACTAATCATTGATGCCTTGCAACTATAATCAATACAACTAATCCCCTGCCCTTAAGGAGTGATTATATAATTTCTATTTAAAATCTTAACCCTGTTTGGATTTTGCTATTTCTTTTTCCTGTACATCAGGTGGTGCCTGTTCGTATCTGGATACAACATATTCAAATTCACCACTTCCACCTGTCATTGAACGAAGTGAAGTTGAATATTCATACATTTCAAGTAATGGTATTTCAGCTTCTATAATCTGTTTTCCATTATCAGAATTCATATTGTATACACGACCACGTCTTTTATTCAAATCTCCAAGAATATCACCTGAATATTTTTCCGGTGCTGTAATTGTAACCATGGCAATTGGTTCCAACAGTACAGGATTAGCTTCCATAAAGCCTTTCTTAAAAGCTATTATTGTTGCCATCTTAAATGCCATTTCAGAAGAATCAACAGGATGGTATGAACCATCTGTTAAAGTAGCCTTAATGCCGACAACAGGATAACCTGCCAATGGACCCTCTTTTACACATTCCTGAATTCCTTTTTCAACTGCCGGGAAATAATTTTTTGGCACAGCTCCACCAAATATTTTTTCATCAAAAATATAAGGTTTTGATAAGTCACCTGATGGTTCAAACTCAATTACAACATCACCATATTGTCCATGACCACCTGACTGTTTTTTGTGTTTACCCTGAACCTGTGCCTTACTCCTTATTGTTTCTTTAAATGGAACTTTTGGTCGTTCTAAAATAACATCTACTTTGTATCTGTCTTTCAGTTTAGATGCAACAACTTCCAATTGCTGATGACCGATTCCGTAAAGAAGAGATTGTTTATTTTCCGCATCAATAACTGACTTCAAAGTCAAGTCTTCAATACATAATTTAGTAAGTGCCTGAGCTAATTTGTCCTCATCCCCCTTTTTCTCAGCTCTATATGCCATATACGCATAAGGCTTTGACATTGTTGTTGGATGATATACAATTGGCCACTGTTTCGTTGATAAAGTATCTCCTGTTCTTGTGCTTGTAAGCTTACCTATTGCCCCAATATCTCCTGAGTGCAATTCACTTACTTCAGTAACATTCTTTCCGCAAATAACATACAGTTTGTTTAATTTTTCTTCTATATTTTTTGTTGGATTGTAAACAACATCACCTGTTTTTAATATACCTGTTCTTACTTTTACTAAAGAATATTTTCCAACAAATGGATCCATTATTGTTTTAAATACATAAGCAGAAACAGGTTTTGAGTTGTCAAAATCTGCAACCACTTCTTCATCGTTTTCTATGTTAGTTGCTTTTTTCAAAACTTCTGCCTTATCTGCTGATGGAAAATATTTTTCACAGGTCTGTAAGAAACTATTTACACCCTGGCAGGTTACTCCTGATGCAATTTGTACGGGAACGATATCACAATTAATTACACTCTTTCTTAATGCTTTTGATATTTCCTCGTATGTAAAATCTACGCCTGAAAAATACTTATCCATTAATTCTTCATCAGATTCTGCAACAGCCTCCATTAACTGCTCTCTAACCGGAACTAATTTACTTGTAACTGATTCAGAAATTTCCATTTCATCATAATTACCCAAATTATCAATGAACTTTCTACCACCCATTTTCACTACGTTTACATAACCAATTAATTTGTCATTCTCCATAATTGGCAAATGAAATGGTGCTATCTTCTTGCCGAATCTTGACTTTAACTGTTCTACAATTTCCATGTATTTTGCATTGGAATCATCTATATTGGTAACTAAAAATATACATGGGATTTTTCTACGCTCACATATTTCCCAGGCTTTAACCGTTCCTACTTCTACTCCTGTCTTTCCATTAACCACAATTACAGCAGCGTCCGCAACACTCATGGCATCTTCCATCTGACCGACAAAATCAAAATATCCCGGTGCATCTAATATATTAATCTTCAATCCGTTCCACTCTATTGGTATAACAGATGCACTTATGGAAAACTTACGCTTGATTTCCTCCTTGTCATAATCTGAAATTGTATTTCCATCATCTATGCGTCCCATTCTGGAAATAGTCTTTGTAGCAAAAGCTACTGCCTCAGCAAATGTTGTTTTTCCGGCTCCGCCATGTCCTAAAAAAACAACATTTCTAATATTCTGTGTTTCATAAATCTTCATAACAAGCCTCCTTATTCAATTGTCTTTTCACCGAACTAAAACCTCTTAACTTTCCTCCTTATTTAATATTTTATTAAGGTTTTATTACTTAAATACTATTTTACTTTACTTATAAACGTAATACAAGAAAGGTTATATTTTTAACAAAGTGTTGCTATATTTACTTTAAAGTGTTAAACTTTAAAGCGTTGAAGTTTAACACTTTAAAGTTTTTAAGTTTAAGCTTGCTTAACATAATTATCTATATTAGACTTAACTAAGCAATTTATACATGACAGGAGAACATAATGAGAATAAAAGATGATTTAACATTTGGTTTTGTAGGTATTGGACTAATTGGTGGCTCGGTTGCAAAGGCTTTAAGACGTGTCTATCCAAGTTGCAAAATCATAGTTTATAATAGAGGGGCGAAACCTCGTGTTTTAGCAATAAATGACGGCACAGCAAACATTGCATTAGATACTGTTGATGAAAGATTTTCTGAATGCGATTATATTTTTCTGTGTACACCCGTTGAACGTAATGTAGAATACTTAACTATTTTAAAAGATATAATTAAACCAACATGCATTATTACAGATGTTGGCAGTGTAAAAACAAATATACACGAAGCAGTTAAGGCTCTTTCTTTAGAAGATAATTTCATAGGTGGCCATCCAATGGCAGGTTCAGAAAAAACAAGTTACGAACATGCAAGTGACCGTTTGCTTGAAAACGCCTACTATGCCATTACTCCTACCGAAAAAGTTAAACAGGAATATGTTAAAGAATACACTGAAATTGTTTCTGACATTGGTGCAATTCCTATAGAAATTTCATACAAGGAACATGACAGAGTTGTTGCAGCCATTAGTCATTTGCCACATTTAATTGCTTCAAGCCTTGTTAATTTGGTAAAACATAATGACAGTAACAAAGAATACATGAAAACATTAGCAGCCGGCGGTTTTAAGGATATTACAAGAATTGCTTCTTCTTCTCCTGAAATGTGGGAGCAGATATGCATGACAAACAATAATAACATAAGTGAAATCCTTGATTTATACATAAAAGATTTGGAAAAAGTTAAGAATGAGTTAGACACAAAGAACGGACAAGCCATTAATCACATGATTGCAGAAAGTAGAGATTATCGAGATAATATTGACGAGCATAACAACAGTATAATTCAAAGAAGTTACAACATATTCTGCGATATTATTGATGAATCAGGTGCCATTGCCACTATTGCTACAATTCTTGCTACAAATGGTGTTAGTATTAAGAACATCGGTATTATTCATAACCGTGAATATGAAGAAGGCGTTTTAAAGATTTCATTTTATGACCAGGCTTCATCAGAGAAAGCTATGGAACAGTTAGAAAGACACAGATACAAAGTTTTTAAACACTAATGTTTTCCAGTAATCTCCTATTGTCTAAATGTTACAAAATTGTTACACTGTTTTTTGTTATTGGCCAAGACAAATTTGAAATAAGGAGGACATAACTATGTGTTTTAAATTTAGTAACTGTACTCAATTATTTAACGCTATTTGTAATTTCTTTAACATTGGTTGTTAATTAATTATGTAAATTAAAACCATCAATACAAAATAATTGTTTAAACTATTTTTGTATTGATGGTTTTTTAATTATTTATTATATTTATTTTTATTATTTCTATTCATGTTCTTTTGTATTGCTCCACAAATTTTATTTAAAATTAAAGAATTATATTAACTTAAATTGAGTCCACTTCTTTGATTTATATCTTCCAATAAAAATTATTCCTCTAAATACTAAATCCATGCTCATGCCAATAGCTATGCCAATTACCCCCATATCAAGTACTAAACCAAACAATGCAGAAAAGAACAATCTTGCCGCAATTGTAAGAGTTACTGATGTTATCATTGTAAATTTAATATCACCTGTGGCACGAAGTCCGTTTCCTAATGGGCCTGCAAATGGATATGCCACTCCGTTAAATATATTGTTAATAAGAACAAGCCAAATTTTCAAGATTACTTTATTGAATTTTGTTCTATTCCTACTTTAGTATAATCTAAGACATCTTCTCTCTGGATTCTAAGATAATATTCACCCTTATCTATTGTAATACTTTTAGAAATTGATTTATCAGGCTGATTTGTACAATCAAGAGTAACTGTCTTTTCTGCAACATTATTACCTTTCTTAAACACTTCAGCTTTAACTTTTCCATCCCATATAGAATTAATACTAATAATTATTTTCTTCTTTTTGTTATTTTTTAATTTAAACCATGCATCTTTTCCGTCATTATATGAGAAACGAAATTCGTTATAATCATTACCGCTTATATCAGCAGCCTTTCCCCTGTCTTTGCATATTGGTGTTCTATTAATACCATACAGATGAGTATTTATTTCGTATTGAGAATCAAGAGGACTTTCTAAATAAACTCTATATTCACCTTTTGGTAATTCACATTCTATTAATTTTTTATTTTCTTCCCAATTACCTATATTATGTGTAACATCGCTCCACTTGTTATTCTCCTTTTTTTGTAATTTAACATTAACATTTATTTTTTTACCGGTTATGTTTTCTCCAAAAACTAGAGATACATATGCTCTTTGTTTTTTTACAGAAAAATTCCAATATTGTGGTTCTCCTGTACCAATAATTAATTCGTCATACGTATCAGTAAACTCAAATATATTTTTTTGATTATATAATTTCATTTCAACTTCGCCAATTTCAAAAAAATCATATTTTTTAAAGAATTTATCCCCTGGTACCTGTACTGTAAAACTTTCACCTTCTTTGAGTTTTATACTATAATAAGATGCATCAGGTAAAAGATTACCATTTATGTCATAAACTTTTATACCTCCACCTGTGTCAAACGACATTATACAATCATTCGTTGCTACAAATTTTACCTTTTTTGATTTGTAATGTTTGCAATAATATAATTCTCTTTCTATTTTAAATAGCTTAGGATCACATTTTACAATTTCATTATTAAAATCATAACAATCCTTATTTTTTTTCCAAATATCAGATTTTTTTCCTTTATACGATGATGGGAAATTTACTTTCTTTATCATAGCATACGTTGGGTCATAAACTACATATGTTGCATATGGTTTTCCTAGTGCCTGACAGATTCCATACTTAACTCCTTCTGGAATATTAACCACTGACATACAACCGGTATATCCCACCAATATACTTTTGTTGTAAATATAAAAGTCTCCTTTTTTAATTATGTACTTTTTTAATGTTGAAAAGAATTTATCCTTACCTAAGAAATTAAATAATACCTGTATGCTATCATGCTTTAATTTTTTATTTTTCATTACTACCTTTGCATCTTGTATAATGTGATTAAATTCAACATTTCCAACATACTTACTTACAGAAGAAGGTAATACAATCTTCTTTAACTTTTTACACGAAGTATCTTCTCCCTCATCATCACAATCATTATACTTAGCATAATTATTACACTCATATGTCATTCCGCTCACATCTATTATTTTACACCCTTTTCGTATTGTTAATTTTTTCATTTCAGTTGGCATTGCTACGAATTTTTTGCCATTTTTTGTGTATATTATCCCTTTAAAACTTTTGTATTTTTTGTCTTTACTACTAACCTTGTATGTCTTTGTTTTGTAATAACATACCATTTTTTCAGACGTTAATGGTGAATTAAACTTTACCATATTCACTGTTATCGGATAATAATGAGTATAATATGATTCATAAAATTTCAAATCACCCGGAACTTCTAACACTTTTACTTTTTTACAACTCTTAAAAGGTTCTATTAAAAGTTTTTTCACCCCTTTTTTCACAACAACCTTTTTAATTTTCCCTGCATTTTTAAATTTTGCATTTTTAGGAATTTTTCCTGTCACTGTTAACGTACTCCCGTTCACATAATAATTTTGATTTTTTGCCTGTACATTACCACTTGATATAAATATAATCCCACAAAGTACCCCTATTGAAATGCATAACTTTAATAATTTTTTGTTCAATTTAAACTCCTCCCTTTTCTCCTAATACTTTTGAAAGTTTTTCTTATTCAATTGTTATACTCACAAAAAATAATTTTTATTGCATAAAATTAAAAAAGAGCTAAAATTAAAAAGTCAGAAATATTTTATACGCTTGATAAGTAAATTTTTTACCGGACAAACCGGTAAGAAAAATAATATCAAACTCAAAATATTTCTGACTTATTCTTTATTTTGACCATGCAATTTTGTCATTGTCACCCTCATAATTAAAGATACCGTCATTTTTTTCTTCTAATGCTTTAATCATGTGGTAAGTATATTCATTATATGGTGTAGGGATTCCAAGTTCCTTTCCCATACGTACCAACGCCCCTGAAAACATATCTATTTCTGTGTGTCTGCCTGCATCTATATCTTGCAATGTTGAATAACGTGCTGATGCTTTCACAGCACTCCCACGACCTGATGAATCGTCTATTTTACTTAAATCTATTCCTTTAGCCTCTGCAATACTTTCAACTTCTCCCCTTAATGCTTTTCTAATAAAACTCATATGCTCACTGTCGTGATAACATCCCACACCTGCACCTAGAATTGCCTGTGGTAAGTTGTTACAAACATTAAGTCTGAATTTGCCCCATATTTCTTCCTGTATAAATTCTGTCACTCTCCAATGAATTCCTGTATTAGCAAAAAGATGATTTATAGCCTTTATTCTCTCACTTTCAAAAGGTGGCTGTAATTCTCCAAGAATTATGCCAATTGTTGTTTCAGGATCAAAAAGATAGCCATCCTCCTTCTTTTGAGAAGCAACCTTTATGAAAGAATGTAAAATATTGTTAGGGTTAATTCTTTTTCCTATAATCTCCTCACTGTCTACACCATTCATAAGACTCATTACAATTGTGTTTTCACCTACAATCTTCTCTATGTCATCTAATGTATCGAGCAGGTTGCCATATTTTAAACATACTATTAAAAGGTCAGCATCCTTTGCCTCCTTTGGTGTCCAAACATTTGGAGTATATTTAACACCGTTTATTGTAATTCCTTCATTCTTTAATCGTTTATTTCGTTCGTCTTTTGCAACAACACCTAATTCAATGCCGTCCTTATTTGACAGTCCCCATATAACATAAGAACCCACAGCTCCAGCTCCTAATATTGCTGCTTTTTTAATGTTCATCTCTAGTTTTCTCCTAATGTTTCTGTATAGTAATTCCGTAATATAAATGCTAAGTTAAATTATTAAATATATTATCTCATATTTCTAATTTGTGGAAATTATTTTTAATTTACTTAATCTCATGACTTTTTGTAAAGTATGTAAAATGTTTCAGTGACATTCCTTATAATTTAAATTTATTTATACTTTTGTACGTTTTAATTTTAATATTAAGATTTAATTTGATTTTAATTCATAGCACTACTATTATATTAAATCTTACATTTTAATAAATACTCTCCAATACGTCAAAATAATTCTCAAATGTTTTCCTACAACACATTGGATTGTCTATAATAACACCATCAATTATAAGCCCTACCATTGCAAAACTCATTGCCACACGGTGATCCTCATAAGTGTCAATTTCACATCCATGAAGAACGCCCGGCTCAATAACTACGTTCGTTTCTGGCTCTTCAATAGTTTCTGTCTTACAACCAAGTTTCTTCAGCTCTGTTGCAATTACTGCCACTCTATCTGACTCCTGTCCTCTAATGTGTCCTATATTTTTAATAATAGTTTTTGAATTTGCAAATGCAGCTACAACAGCCATTGTCAGTGCCTGATCTGAAAAGTCAGACATATCAATTTCGATTCCCGGATAGCTGTCAATACTTGATCCATCAACTTCAACACCAGCAGATGTATCTGTTAATTTACAGCCTAACTTTTCCAAAACCGTTAAAAACTTAATATCACCCTGCATGGAGTTTAAATGAATACCTTTTACAATACTTTTCACTTTAAGTAAAATTGCCATGGCATAAAAATAGCATGCTGCCGACATATCAGGCTCAACCTCATAAGCATCCAATTTTACTTCCTGTTTTTTTATGTTATATGTATTATTATTTTTTTCAAATTTAATGCCAAACTGTTCTAACATTCTAAGGGTAATCTTTATGTAAGCACCATTTGGTCTCGAACCTGTCAGATTAACTTCCATTCCGTTAACTGCAGCTGCCATAAGCAATGCACTTGCATACTGACTACTTTTAGAGGTATCGATTGATATTTTTGTTTCACCTATCCCCTTTGAATTTAATTTAAAAGGAAAATGTCCTTCTTTTTCTAAATATTCTATTTCTACACCATTTTCCATAAGCTTGTTAAGTAATTCACTCATTGGTCTTTTTTTCATTTGCTCAGAAGATTCTAATGTATATTTTCCACCACATACGGCAAGTAACACTGTCATAAATCTTGCTGCAGTTCCTGCACTTCTAACATTTATTGTAGCTTCATTATTTGGAATTCTTCCGTTCTCGCCTTGAATCACAACTGTTTTTGCATTTTCATCAATTTCCAGTTTAAAGCCAAGTTTATCCAGACAGTCCAAAAAAGCTCTTGAATCATCACTAAATAAAACGCCACTAAGCTTACATTTTCCATTTGAAATTGCAGCTAACATTAATGCTCTGTTTGTAATACTTTTTGACCCCGGTACCTCAACGTTTATATCTTTTTTATTTATAACTTTTTTTACTGTATATTTTTCCATAATTTCTTATTCTTTCTTTTGATAAATTATTCGTATTCTAATAACCAATTTGCAATGTCATATATTTTCTATAATCCGTTTAACCTGCAAACTGCTACCATCATATCATTTAATACACTTCTTATTCAAGGTATCACTTTCGAAACTTTAAATTTTTTCATTTTCAAAAGTGGTGTTTCAATATATTATGAAAAAAATAAGCGAAAACATCATAGTTTTTTTCCATAAAAACTTACTAAATTTCTGATTATCTTTTCATAAGTTGGTAAATGCCGAT